>Ga0209755_10003430_pt1 | contig 19882 bp, 16 predicted proteins | sample TergutCo191P1_FD_187301 | JGI IMG/M metagenome (GOLD analysis project Ga0209755, IMG submission 187301) | Cornitermes sp. P1 segment gut microbial communities from Petit-Saut dam, French Guiana - Co191P1 (SPAdes) (version 2) | ecosystem: Host-associated > Arthropoda: Insects > Digestive system...
AAAGCAGCGATATGAAGCCGCAGCAGACGGTCAGGCCGCAGCAAGAAACCCAGCCGGAAAAAAAAGTAAAACCTCATATTGTCGAATCAACAGCAGCGGATTTACAGCGGCTTGGCAGTGCTTTTAACAAGAAGCTGCAATTTGTAGTGGATCACAACTCAAATGAGGTTATCGTCAAGGTCATTGATAAGGCGACCGACAAGGTGATCAAAGAGCTTCCTCCCGAAGAATTGCAGAGGCTGCACACTAATCTTAAAGAGGCTATCGGTCTTTTATTTGACGAGATGGTCTAAGCTAACCGTTAAAATTATTTTTTAGCGGTCAGACTGCCTGTAAAAAAAAAGGGGAGATTTCAGGTCTATGTCCGATGTTTACATACCAGGAGTAAAAAGCAGATTTCACTCCGAGCAAACCATCGATGACCTGATGAAGATAGAGCGCATTCCCCGCGACAGAGTGCAGAAGAATGTAGATACTCTTCAAGTTCAGAAGTCGTATTGGCAGGAAGTCGGCAGACGCATTAATTCGCTGCGGGACAGTTCCCGTATGCTTTTCTCCTATCAAAATCCTTTTAACGAAAGAATCGGGCGGAGCGCGGATGAAAATGTAATAACCGCAATTGCGACAAGAGAAGCCGCAGAACAATCATTTCGTTTTTCCGTTAAACAAGTAGCAACCGCAGATCGTTTTCTTTCCCGTCCCATGGAAGAAAGAGCGAGAATCGATGCGGGAAATTATGTTTTTACTGTCGGCAATGAAGAAATTGCCATTAATTTCCGCGGCGGCACTTTAAACGACTTTGTAGAAATAATAAACAGGAGAGGCAGGGATAAAATCGGCGCTTCTCTTATTGCCGTTCAGAGCGGCACAAGATCACTCCTTATCGAAGCGAAGGAAACAGGTTCTCAAAACAGACTCGGCTTTTTGGGCGACGCAAGAGAGCTTGCAACAAAAATCGGCATGATGGAATTAAGCAATGACACTCAAAGAAGTTTTAATATAACAGAAACATCAGTTAAAAAAGAAGGACCAAACGCATCCAATGTATCAATTAACGACGGAGTTTTAAAAGTTGCGCCCAATTCAAAGGCGTCGCTCCCCATAAATATGGCAATCAGTCAGGATTCTTCTCTCGTTCTGCGCCTTGAAACACAGACCCGCGTGGACGCAGAAGGCTCCTTTGTTCCGCAATTACCTCCAGGACCAAGCATTCCGGTTGGAAACGTAACATACGGAGGAATTACAATTCAAAATGCTCCTTCATCTTCTCCCCTGCCCGACGCCGCGCCTGCAGGTCCTCCGCCCCGCCGCGATGACATGAGTGTTTTAAATTTGACATTTTCAGACGGCACTTCCGCAAAACTCCCTGCAATAAACGATTCATCTTCATTTACGGCAAGGCAGTATAATCTCTCGGAAACTGCGCGCGGCAAAACAATTGTTTCGCTTAACGTAGAAAATAATAATACGCACCGCGAAGTATCCGTAGGCAAAGTAGAGATACTCGATCCTAATTCAACAAGCGGCGGCTTAAAACCATTAAACGCAGTTTCCAATTCCAGGGACGCGATTATCACAATGGAAGGCATCGAAATAATCAGACCAAAAAATAATATTGACGACCTTATTCCCGGCGTTACTTTAAATGTAAAAGGCGTTTCCGAAAGACCTGTAGAATTAAAAGTTACAGGCAATGTTGAAGCCGTAAAGGAATCGATTATCGCCTTTGTCGGTAATTACAACCGCCTTATGGCTGAGATAAACGTGCTTACGCGCAGGGATGATAAAGTAATTGATGAGCTTTCTTATTTGTCAAAAGACGAAACAGAAGCCATGAAAGAAAGACTGGGCGTTTTTGCGGGCGATACAACCCTTACAACATTCAGAAGCAATTTACAGCGGACTGTAACAGCGCCCTACCCTACAAGCCTTGAACGCGACCTTACCTTACTTGCGCAAATCGGCATCAGTACAAATGCGTCAAGAAATTCAGGTTATGATCCTTCGCGTTTAAGGGGTTATTTGGAAATTGACGAAAAAGTTCTTGACGCGGCTTTGGAAACAAAGATACCGGCAATAAAAGAGCTTTTCGGAAATGATACCTCAGGCGATTTGCTCGCAGATACAGGTGTCGCGTTTAATACTGATGCTCTTTTAAGGCCTTTTATTGATACAGGCGGCATCATTGCGCTGAAAACGAATACGATAGATTCTCGCATCAATCAGGATGAGAGACGCATGGCAAATCTTGACAGACAGCTTGCGGCAAAAGAACAGGAATTGCGTATGCAATATGCAAAAATGGAATCTGCTTACGCGAGGATGGAACAAATGTCCACTTCGCTTGATAATTTCAGCAGACAAAACAGCGGAAACAACAGGTAGAACAACGTATGGAAATAAAAATTAATGATATGGCTTTGGATATAAGCCTTGAAAACGAAAACACCCTGGGCGAAGTTTTGGCAGGACTGGAACAGTGGCTGTCAAACTCCGGGCACCGAATATCCGAATTAAAGATTGACGGCAAGGAACTCTCTTCTTCCATGATAGAAGAGGCTTTTAAAAAAGATATTAAATCTGTTAAAACGCTTGATGTATACACAAATGTTGTAGCAGAGTTAAGCGCCGCAAGCCTTTTAAATTTAACAGAAGATATAAAAGAATATGAAGGTCTGAACTTTGACGAAAAATCAAAGTATTTGGAAGAATGGCGAAAGACCGTTACAGCTCAGTTTTTATCCGCAGAAATTCCTGAACTTTACGCTTTTTGCTGCAATGTATTTTCCGGCGGCGATGTAACGCCTCAGGTTTTAAATTCAATTGTGGAAGAAATCCAGCGTGAGGTTACAGACCCAAAAAATGAATTTATAAATCTTGAACCTGTATTGGATGAAATATGCGCCCGTCTTACAGACCTTCCTCTCGATATCCAAACCGGAAAAGACGCGCGCGCCGCGCAGACAATGCAGATTTTTTCCGCAGTTACAGAAAAGATATTCCGTATTTTCAGGCAGCTTAACACTCAGGGTTATTTATCGGCGGATGAAGCAGATGCAAAGGAAATCAGCGATTCAATGTCCAATTTTGCAGATATACTTAAAGAGCTTTTGGAAGCATACGAAAAAAACGATACAGTCCTTGTCGGGGATTTAACAGAATACGAAGCGTCTCCCAAAATAAAAGAACTTTATAAAGCTATATTGGAAAATGTTATTTTAACAGAAAAAGCGCAGGAGGAGAAATGAATATCCTTCTTTCGCTTTTTCCCCTGCAGCAGGGAGCAATGATTAGACTGGAAGACCCCACAATCAGCACCAGAGATATAGTTATCGGTCTGATAGTAGCTTTTGTAATAATCGGCGGTCTTATCATATTAAATGCGACAAGTAAAAAACCCGGTATTTCAGGCGCTAAAAAAGGCGGCGTAGGAGGAGGCAGCAGCGGAAGCGGAGGTTATTCCTTTTTTCAAAGCATGGCGCTCCATAAAATTGCAAGAACCATAGGTCTTAACCGCGATCAGACAAAAATGCTCGATTTTGTCTTTAGATTGGATGATGTAGTGGAACCTGAGAGATCCATCAATACCCCTGCCCTTTTAGACAGGCATTTCAGGAAGGCATACCGCGTTATTGAAAATGCCGCCACTTTATCAGCTGAAACCCAGAGAAAACTGGGAGTGTTATTTTCAACAAGAAATATGTTAGAAAACAGCATATTAAGCTCGGTTACATCCACAAAAATGCTCAGGGATGACACTACTTTTATGATAAATACTGGCAAAGAGAAGGTAAATGTTCACCTTGTCAACACAAAAGGCGATTATATACTGGTAGAACCGCCCAGAAACGTGCTTGGAAGCCAGATTAAAATTCAGAGAGGAACAAGGCTTATAGTTTTATTTTTTAACAAGAGCAATAAAGGTTTTTCTTTTGAAACCAGAGTTATAGGATATACAAGTTATAACGGACACCCTGTAATGCAGCTTGCCCATTCTAACCAAATTCGCTTCCTTTCCCAGCGGCGCTACAGAAGACGTCAAACTAGTATTGCATGTAATATGTTTTTAGTGTATGTTGAAGGTAACAAAAAAAAGCAGCGCCTTATAGTTGACAAGCGCCGCTTACAGGGAAGCATCCAGGATATTTCGGTCGGCGGCTGCTCCATGAAAATTTTAGCTCCGGTTCAGGTCGGAGCCAGGTTTAAGATTGAGTTCATGCAGGGAAACGAAAATGTAGCGGCTTTGGGGCAGGTTCTCAGAATGAATCGTATGGGAATGAATACGATTATTCATATCAGGTTCCTGAGAGTTTCGCAGAGGTCTATGAATATAATAAATGCCTTTGTCTATGAATATGGCAAAGAATAGGAAATAAACAAAAGGACGAGACTATGAAAGTTATCTGTATTAAAGACATGATTAGAAAAGATGTTCCTATTTACTACCGCTTGCTTTACACAGGCGTTGCTGTTATAGAGATAAACAATGTCCAGAATAGTTACCGCATTGATTTTTCTATAGAAATTAAACCTACAGGCGCAAAAGAAATCAATGTAACTTTTATAGACAAGGTTGACTGCCCTATAATTCCTGTTACTAAAGAATTAAAAGCTGTTATAGATGAACTAGATACCAATAACGGTCTTCCGGAATAAATGCCAGAGATTATTTCAAATTCTCATGATGAAACTTCTGCTTTAGGAATAAAAATTGCTTCTTTTCTTTGCGCAGGTTCTGTTGCTGCTTTAAACGGAACGCTCGGCAGCGGAAAAACCTGCCTTTGCAAAGGTATCGCGCAGGGTCTTGGCATAACAGAAAACCTGACAAGTCCTACATATACAATCATTAATGAATACCCTATTTCTTCTAAAGCGTCAGGCAATCTAATTTTTTATCATATTGATGCGTATCGTTTAAACAACAGCAGGGAATTTGAAGACATAGGCGGCACAGAAATTTTAAACTCAGGCAATATTTGCGTGATTGAATGGAGCGAACGTATTTTGAACTGCCTTCCGCCTGACACCGTAAAAATTACGCTTAACATAACAGGAGAACAATCCAGGCTTATAAATATTGAAGGGCTGGAAGGTGAATTAAATTGAATTTACTTGCAATTGACTGCGCTTCTTTTATTCTCTCTGTTGCTGTGTCAAATGGAGAAAATATTTATTACGAAGAAGCAAAAGAAGGCATGAAGCAGTCTGAACTAAGTATGGAATTAATAGACAGCATGGTTAAAAAAGCAGGACTTAAACCCAGGGATTTAAACGGCGTTATCTGTTCAGGCGGTCCCGGTTCTTTTACAGGTTTAAGAATCGGCTATTCTATAGCGAAAGGACTTGCGCTCTCTTTATCAATTCCTTTTGCGTCAATTCCAACTTTGGAATTAATACAGAAGAGTTCACACGAAGACACGAAGGAATTATTACTCTCTTTGATAGAAGCAAGAAAAAATGCGTATTTTTATGCCTTTTTTAGAAATGGCAAAAGATTAACAGAAGACAAAGATTCTGAAACATCACAACTTATCGAAGAGATAAAACAGTACAAAGAAAAAATAATTATTAAAGGTCCCGGTTCTTCTGTTTTATTCAATTCAATACCTATAGAATTAAAGAAAAACATATTTCATGGAAAAGAAGAAACTTGTTACGCAAAAATACTAATAGAAATCGCAAAAGATAATAACATTTTTGACAAGGATTGCTCTGAAAATTTAATTATAGGTCCTGAATATATTAGATTACCTGACGCAATGATGTAAGTATTTCTCTTAACCAATCTCGGAAAATGCATCATGTAAAAAACTGTTCAAAAACAGCATTTTATCTTTTCCTTTCCACTTTGCAAGCGTTTTTGGAATATACTCAATAAAAGCATCGTCTGCGCATTTTTTTAGGCGAAAACCCATTAGCAAACGTTCTTTTAATAATATATTTTTATCTAATTCTTCACATATTACCGTGTTTAGCAAAGGATTTTTTATGTATGCATCTATATCGTTTGAGAAGGTGTATCGCTTTGCGTTTTCTCCGTCAATAATGGTGCCGCTTGCCGAAGGACCTGCTCCTATCCAGTTTAGCATTTGCCAATACCGCATATTATGAAGACATATTTTCCCATCTTTGGCAAAATTGGAAATTTCGTAATGTTCAAAACCTGCATTTAAAAGCGCGTCTCGTCCTTTTAGCCATAATAAATCAGCTTCTTGCGCATCCGGCAGCGCCAGCTCTTTATTTTTTATTTTAGCATATAACGGCGTTTCTTTTTCCAGAGTTAAACTATAAAGCGAAATATGCTGCGCGCCGCAGAAAAGAATTTGTTTTATATCTTCTGATATATCCTGAAAAGGCAGCCCGGCAATTAAATCCGCGCTAAAAACGCAGTTATACCCTGAAACAAGAGCTAGACCCTGCTGTAAATTATCAACGTTGCCTCTTCTGTTTACAGCTTCGCGGCTTTTTTGATTAAAACTCTGCACTCCAAGGCTTAGTCTGTTTACTCCGCCTTCAAAACAAAGTTCAAGAAATTCTTTATTAATAGATTCAGGGTTTGCTTCTATGGTAAATTCCAGAGGTGAAAAAAAAGGAATTGATTTTAAAGCTTTTAGAAGCGCGCTTATCTTTGTTCCAAGAACAGAAGGAGTGCCTCCGCCGATGTAAACTGTCGGAATTTCACCTATATTAAATTGGATTATCTGATTTTTTATATCACGTATCAGCGCATCCAAAAATGCGTCAATATAGTTTTCGTTATAATCATTTTTTTTAACAGAATAAAAATCGCAGTAATCACAGAAAGAAGCGCAAAAGGGAATGTGAATATATAAAGATGCTGATATCACAGTAAACTGATTTTATTTAAAGGCCAGAATCTCACTACCGCTTTTGCGGTAATATAAACAGGCGAAACTACGCCCCATGTTCTTGAATCGTTTGTATTGCTGCGGTCGTCAGATACAACAAAACATTCATCAGGTCCAAGTATTATTGTATCCATGTTTCCGGAAAAAGGAATGGAAGAATCCCAGTTGCTCTGGGCTGCAGGTTTGGCAGGATGATACGGCTTTAAAGCAAGCTCATACTCAGTAAGACTGTAAGAGCTTCCTGCCGCTTTAACCCTGAACTCATAATCTTTCATACTCACTTCGTCGCCGGGAAGAGCTATTACGCGCTTTACATAGTATTGCCCTTCATCAGAAAATATCGATACATTCTGCGCAGTTACAAATCTTACAAGACCGTCTACAGCGCGAAGAGGCAGTTTTTTATCTTTATACCGCCCCATATCAACTATAACAATGCTTCCTCTTGCAAGAAAATTTTTATCTTCATCGTTTGAGCGTCCCCAGGGAGGATTAAAAGATGTGTAGATAATTCTGTCTCCCTTGTTAAGCGTAGGCTTCATTGTGTCGTTTTCAATTGACCAAACAGAAAAAAAGAACGCGCAAAGGCAGTTATACGCAACATATAAAATAAAAAAAACAAGAATATATCTTAATATTTTGTGCCTTTGATTCTTCTGCGCCGTATAGGAATATTGCGTCCATCTGTCAAACATAATTACTTCATTCCTCCCATGCGAGGCATCGGCCAGAAAATAATCATGCCCTTTCCCAGCACTTTTTTGGCGTTAACAGGTCCGAAATTGCGCCCGTCATTTGAGCTGTCGCGGTTATCGCCCATCGGGAAAACCCTGCCTTCCGGCACATACCAGCCAAGACGTTTTTTTGCATGTTCTCTTGCATACCTTGCATCATCAGGGAATGCCTTTCTCAATGTTCCCAGTCTTGCTTCGGCGCGCGCTATACCGTCATCATAGCGTATATTTGAGGTCTGTGAGGTCTTGTCTATAAGGTTCTGCGATAACGGAAAACCGCTGTCATGCCAGCCTTCCGCTTTTCCTATTGCTCTTATAACCGGGTAATTTTCCGCGGACATAAGACGTGTAATATTATGATTCCAGCCGCGGCTTTTATTATACTCTGCTTCGGTAATCCAGCGATCTTCACCTGCAAACTTAATAAGCATGTTTCCGTCTTTCATTAGAAAACGATCATGCTCATTCCCAACTGCGCGTTTAATAAGAAAGTGAACCCTTTGTTCTCCCTTTTCGTCCCTGTCAATATCGACCAGAGAAAGCGTAAGCATATAGATAATGCGCTGAGCAACATCAAAAACTGTTCCCCGCGAAATATAGGCAGGGCTTTCAAAAATAATTATGTTATTGCGCTGCGGCTTAAAGATACTGGGAAGCTTTGCAAAACCGGGCAGCAATTCAGGTCCGTAAACAAGCTTATTTACAAAAACATGGTCTCCGATATTGAGCGTATCTATCATTGAACCTGATGGAATTCGGTAAGCCTGCACTAAATATTGATTTGCAAGCAAAACCATGCATGCAGCCCAAATAAAGGCATCAAGCCAGTCTATTAAAGGATGTTTTGCTTTGCGTTTTTCCCTTTTTTCAAGGCGTATCCTCTCCCGGCGGGTAAGAAAAGCCTCTGTTATAAGCTGAACACGATCAAAAAAATTTGTTTGTTTGGATGCAATTGACATTTATGCTATTTTAGCATAAAATGTACTCTTAAAGCAAGCAAAAGGAGAAATATTTTGTTAAAAGGTATAGCAAAACTTATTCTTGCCTTAAACGGCAACGTTAAAAGGAGCCAAATAGCGGCAGGTATAGCATGGGGTGTGCTTTTAGGTCTAATACCCGCGGGAAATATTTTCTGGATAGTGATATTTCTGGTATCGTTCTTTTTTAATCATAACCACGGATCAAAAATTTTCGGCATGGCTATTATGATGGTCATTCACCCTATCTTTGTGTATCAGATACATGCCTTGGGAGAATGGATTTTGTATATCGGGGCTTTAAAACCTTTCTTTACGTCATTGTACAATATGCCTTTCGTGCCTTTTACCAAATTCAACAACACTCTGGTTATGGGAGGTCTTGCAAGCGGTATAATTCTTTGGATACCGGTTTTTGCACTCTTCATGCTTTTGATTCCGCTTTACCGCAATAAATTAGCGCCGGTGATTAGAGAATCAAAAATTATCAAAACTATAGCAAAATTTCCATTATTTAAAATGGTGGAAAAATCCCTTGCAGGCGAATAAACGGAGCAATGTATGAATACCGAAAAAACTGAAAAACCTGTCAAAGTGCCCGGCGCTTTAAGAAGACCGATAAAAAAGAAAAGATTTGTAAGAAGGTTCGAGAAACTTCTTGAACATCCGGGAGATAAAAAATTCTTTGTATCCTGTTTCGAAGAAAGGGATGAAATTTTTTATATTCGCGATAATTTAACAAAAGACGATGTTAAAAAATTAAAAAAACTTTTAAAAGCAATTAAAGAAAACCGTAAAGCTACCATAAGAGTTGTGCCCATTATTTTTGCATCTGGCTTTACAGCGGCTCTTGTTCTTTTCTTTACAGTTTTTGCAAATCCTCTTCTTGGAAAAGCGCTTGAAATGGGACTTGAAGCCGCATTCGGAGCAAAAGCAGATGTAAACGGTTTCCGTTTGTCTATTATTAAGTTCGAAATATCAGTAAGAAATATTACTGTAGCCAACAGAGATGAACCCATGAAAAATCTTTTTGAAATGGGCGGAACCGGTATTAAATTAAAACCTGCAGCTGTTCTTCGCGGAAAAATTTATATTGAATGGATAAAAGCGCAGACAATTCGTTTCGGAACTGAACGCAAATATTCAGGAGCTATACCGGGTAAACCGCCTAAACCTAAAAAAGAAAAACCGCCCAAGCCTGACACTCCTCCGCTGATAGATCTTAAAAACTTTGACGCAATGGCATTATTAAACAACGAGTTTGACAAATTAAACACTCCAAAACTTTACGATTTTGCAATAAATACTTATAACGAAACATCAGAGAAATGGCAGAAACAGGTGGATGACGCTACTAATAGAGTAAACGAACTTCAGGCAAATGCAGCGCCTCTTCTAAGTTTAAACGTGAGCAATATTAAAGATATAGAAGCTGCAAAAAAAGCTGTAGATGATATTAAAAATATGGTTGACACGGTACAGGCTGCGACAAACGATGTAAACACAATCGTAGGCGGTCTTGAAAGCGATATAAAAATTGCGCAAGGTCTTGAGGCTAATGCGCGCAGCTCAATAGGAGATGATTTTAATTATCTAAAATCATTTATAGATTTGGGAAGCGGCACAGCTCTTGCCGTTATTGAACCTGTTCTCCGCGATATGCTTTCCGATACAGCGGAAGGATACCTTGAATACGGTCTTATAGCTCTTACTGCACTGGAACAATTAAAGGGACAGTCATCGGAGAAAAAACCTCCCAAACCAAAGAAAGAAAAAAAGGTTGTATTTAAGGGAACTGATGTTCATTTCCCTGTTGTATCATACCCTACTTTTTATTTAGGTCAGGTTGCGTCTGATTTTACTCTTGATGTTTGGAACTGGTCATTGGATCTTAAAAACATAAGCTCCGATCCTGATTTTGTTACGCACCATCCCAACGCGAATGGTCCTGTAACATTAAATTTGGGTCTTACAGAAGACGGCGGCAATTTACTGAGGACAGTCGGCTTTAACGGAAGAGCGGATTTCAGATCTAATCCACAGGAAAAATTTAACGCAGAAATAAAGGGAAAAGGATTCCCTGTAAGCCTTGGAGATCAGCTCGGCAGCATCGGTATTATGGGCTTTAAAGGGGAAAGTGATTTCTCTGTCAGCATGACAGGTTTGCCAAACGGAAAAATTAACGCAGGCGGAAACATCAATGTAAGCCAAGCGCGGCTTGTCGATCCAAAGGGATCATTAGCCGAGGCGATAGGTACAGCCGTACAGGAAGCGGGCGTTGTTAACATGGGCATTAAGTACGAAAATGACAATTTCAACATAAGCACAAACCTGATGGATTTAATACTCAAGGCGCTGCGCCAAACTGCAAGTCTTTACGCTCAAAAAGCAATTGCGGATATTGAAGCTGCTTTACGCAAAAAAATAGATGAATATATTGACGGCAGACTTGGTTCCAAAGAACAGGTTGATACCCTGTTAAAGATTGCAAAGGGAGACAAAGCTGCAATAGATAATACAAAAGATGCTCTTAATGCTAAAATTAGAGAATTACAGGGACAGGGTGAACAAGCAGTGCGTCAGATGGCAGATGATGCCGCGAAGAAAGCAAGGGAAGAAGCTGATAAGCAGGCTCAGGCTCTTAAACAAGAAGCCGAGCGAAAGGCAAAAGAAGAAGCTCAAAAGCAGGCTGCAGATGCCTTAAAAAAACTTCCGCTGCCTGGCAGACGCTGATTTTATCATGATAGGCATTGTTTTTAACTTGTCTATCATGATAATCATCATTATTTACAGTAAAAATGCCTGTACTTATCTTGTGTTATCTGTATAAATCTGCTATCTTTCATAGTAGGAGTATTTTATGAAACGGTCTTTTTTTATTTTGATGGTTTTATTAATCGCATTTCCCGCTTTTGTCAATGCACAGACAGGAGCTGCAGTTGTCCGCGATTATGTCGGTCTTATTAATCAGAGTTACCATCCCGGTATTGTTTCTTTCTTTGGAAAAATTAAAAAAGAGCTGGAAAAACAGGGAGATAATGATACTGCTAAAATTGTAGATATGATTTTAAAAGGCGGCTTTGGCTCTGGCTTTTTATACAGCGACGCGAGAGGAAATTTTTACGTAATAACAAATAACCATGTTATTGCCCAGGCTCATACCATTTCTATCACATTTGAAAGAACAGACGGCACAAAAAAAAGGATAGACAATTTAAGGCTTATAGCCACAGATGAAGAAAACGATCTTGCAATTATGGCGCTTCCTCCGGGTGAAAGACCGCTGGTAACGCAGGGTTTGGTTTTTATAAACAGGGCTCCGGAAGAAGGCGAAGAAGTTTTTTCTGCAGGTTTTCCCGGTCTTGGCATGACTCCTCTTTGGCAGTTTGCAAGCGGAAGAATTTCCAACGTAACTGCCAGATTTCCGAAGAGCATGAATGATGAAACCCTTTTAGGACCTTTTATTCAGCACACGGCTCAGATAGACATGGGCAATTCGGGCGGTCCTTTGCTTGTACCTCAGAGAAACGCTCCTTCCGGTTATGCTGTCGCAGGTATTAATACATTAAGCGCAGCACGAAGACAGGCTGCAAACTATGCCATTCCTCCGAACACCTTTACGCCGTTTATTACAAGCTCATTAAATCCCAATCCATCAACTTATAAAGCAGCCCTTGACGAACGTCTTAAGAAATTTATTGAGGGACTGGTCGTAAACTCTGCTGTTTATACTCATATCAGCGATTATCTTTCTACTGCCTGTGTCGGTGAAAATATCGAGTTTGCTTATGATGAGATGTGGCAGAAGGCAAATAATTCCGTTAAGCGCACTTTTATTGAAAGAACAAAGGAAGATATTATTGCCGCTATGGGGATTCCTGTAGCGTGGACAATCGAAAACAGCATAAGAAGCGGCACAGCTATTAAAGCATCAATAAAAGAAGTTACAGGAGAAGGTGAATTATACACCGTTATTTTTACAATAAATAATAAAGACGTAGAATCTGTTTGGATACGCGAATACGGTAATTGGCGCATTAAAACATTCGGTTCTGCGGCTTCAGGCGATAAGGCCCGCGTTGAAAAGAGAGAAAAGCAAAAAGAAGCGCAGGAAAAACTCAGACTTGACAGCTCTTTTATGATTGGATTGGGATATGCCTATCTTTTTGACGCAGCTCCTGCCGCTGTTTTAATTCAATTAGAATCGCAGAATTCCGGGATTACTTTCTATTTTGCAAGCCCGGATTTATGGAGTTTTGGAATTTTCGGCGGTCATCATTTTTCAATTCCTATAGGAAGCGTTGGTTTAAAACCGTATATTAAATTTGGAATGACATACGTTTACAGAGGAGCTCCAATGTGGGGAACTGAAGACGAGAATATTGCCGATGCCGGATACTTTTTTGCAAATCTTCTTTATATGCCTATAAATATAAATCTAGGATTAAAATTTATGACCGCCGCTGTTCCGGGCTTATACTTCGATCTTGGTTACCAGTATAATCTATTATTCTTTCAAATGTTTGCTGACAAAGCGCTTTTTAAGAATGATTTTAGAATGGGAGTATATTTAGCTGTAGGTTACGCGTTTTAGGTTTACGCGAGAGACGAAAGTTTCTCGCGTAAAAATGCGCTCTTTTCCTTTAAGCCTATGTTTCCAGTTGCGAGTAACAGTACATTGGGCTTTTTGGGATCGAGCTTAACCTTTCCGCCGGAGCTTTGCATCAGCTGGATAAGACGCTCTACTTTTATTTTTGCCACTTTTGCAAACTCAATTCTTACGCTGCCTGCTCTTTCCCTTAATGATGAAACGGCAAGGTTCTTGCAGATAATTCTCATTTCGGCAAGCGCTAAAAGAGAGTCGGCTTCATCGGGAAGCGGTCCGAAACGGTCGAGTAATTCTGCATAAACCCTTTCAAGGTCATCTTTTTCTCTTATCGCGGCAATCATTTTATATACTTCCATTTTTTCCTGCGCGGAATCTATGTATGTGTCAGGAATAAAACCTGAATACTCAAGTTCCAAAAGAGGTTCTGTCTCTGCCTCAAAACCTGAGTCTTCAAGGCGTTTAACAGCTTCATCAAGTAATTTAATGTATAAATCAAAGCCGACTGAATAAATATCACCGGACTGCTCCCTGCCAAGCAGATTTCCGGCGCCCCTTATTTCCATATCCTTCATTGCTATTTTAAAACCGGAACCAAGCTCTGTAAAATCAGAAATTGTCTGCAATCTCTTCATTGCAATTTCTGAAAGCGATTTCTGCTGCGGATAAAACAAATACGCATAAGCAACGCGGTCGGATCTCCCTACCCTTCCCCTTAATTGGTAAAGCTGCGAAACGCCGTACATATCTGCCCTGTCAATTATAATTGTATTAACATTCGGTATATCAATTCCGTTTTCTATAATGGTTGTGGAAACAAGCACATGAAAACCGCCGTGAATAAAACGGCGCATAACATCTTCAAGTTCGCTTGCATCCATTTGACCGTGAGCGGTTTCTATAAGCAGCTCAGGCATTAGTTTTTCAAGTTTTATGCGTATTTCTTTAAGCGTTTCAATGCGGTTATGAAGAAAGAAAACCTGCCCTCCCCTTTCTACTTCGCGCCTTATTGCCTGAGTAATCAAATAATTATCATATTCTTCCACAAAGGTTTCTATAGGATGGCGTCCCGGCGGAGCTGTAGCAAGAAGACTCATGTCGCGAATTTTTACAAGACTCATATGAAGCGTGCGCGGAATTGGAGTTGCAGAAAGAGTAAGGCAGTCTACATTTGTTTTTAATTCCTTAAGACGTTCCTTGTCTTTTACGCCGAAGCGCTGCTCTTCGTCTATCACTATGAGACCAAGATTTTTAAATATTACATCGCGCTGAATAATCCTATGAGTCCCTATTAAAAGGTCTATCTCTCCGTTTTTTAACTGTTCAAGAACGATACGCGTTTTTTTACTATCAACAAAACGGGAAAGCATCGCAACATTAACAGGAAAGCGCGAAAATCTTTCGACAAAATTTTCATAATGCTGTTCTGCAAGTATTGTAGTAGGCGCTAAAAAAGCCGACTGCTTCCCGCCCATTACAGCTTTAAAACATGCACGTAACGCAACTTCAGTTTTTCCGTAGCCTACATCGCCGCAGACAAGCCTGTCCATGGGCGAAATATTTTCCATATCATGTTTTATTTCGCTTATACAGCGCAGCTGATCTTCTGTTTCTTCGAATGGGAAAGCGGCTTCAAACATTGTCTGCCATTCTGTATCCTTGGGAAAGGCATAGCCTTGAGCCTGTTTTCGTTTTGAATAAAGCTCAATTAATTTTTCTGCGATATCTTCAACAGATTTTTTAACCTTGTTTTTTCTGTTTTCCCAGCTTTTGGAGCCGATGGTATCAAGACGCGGCGGCTGCCCTTCGCTGCCTATGTAACGCTGAACAAGATTTAGCTGTTCGACCGGAACAAAGACAGTTTCTTCGCCTGCATATTCAATTTTTATATAATCTCTTTCATTTCCTAAAGCTGTAAGTCTTTCTATGCCTTTAAATTGCCCTATGCCGTGATTTACATGAACAATATAATCGCCGGGATTTATTTCTACAAATGTATCAATGGGACTTGATCTCACCGTCTTTAAAGATCGCGGCGGTCTTTTGCGCCTGCCGAAAATTTCATTCTCCTGAACAAGCATGAATTTAATATCAGGAAGCGAAAAACCTGCGGTAAGAGGAACTGCCATTACAGAAAGCAGTTTATGAGGCTCTAAAATCATTTTTATGCGATCTGCCTGAACCTGCGATTCCGATGCGACTGTTATCTGCCAGCCGCTGCCGAGAAGAGAAGAAAATTCTTCTTTTAGAAAATTGATATTACCGAAAAAACTGCGCCCCGGTTCGCTTGGAAGCTCAAAATGATATACATCCGGGTTCGGACTTCCTTTTATCACTCTAAAAGAAATAACAGGTAATGTTCTTTTTATATGAGTTGTAAGCAAACCATCAAAATTAAGAAGCAGACGTTCAGGAAGGGGAAACTCAACAGCTTGAGAAGAAGAATCTCTTATTGATTTTGAATATAAACCCTGATATTCGCGTACAAAACTTTCATGAGCGTTTTCAAGCCTTTCTCTGTCAACTAAAACAAGAGTGTCATCTTTTAAAAGATAATCAAGAAGGCTTGTCTCCTGTTTAAAAGCAAGGGGAAAAAACATCTCTTCACCCTTTAAATATTTATGAGAAATTAAATCGTCTATTATTTTTTTGCCGCCGTCAGAAAATTCTTTTGACTGCGACAAACGTTTTTCCAGCTCTTCGATTCTATCATCCGTCCAGACAACTTCCTTCATGGGATGTATAGACAGCTCATTTATTTTTAAACTGCCTGTTGTCTGCATTACAGGGTCAAACTGTTTAATATTTTCTACTTTGTCAAAGTCAAATAAAATCCTGCATGCGGCATCTTCACCTCCGGGAAAAATATCCAGCACTTCTCCCCTGAGCGCAAATTCACCTTGTACCTGTACGCGCGGAACCCTTGTGTACCCATAAGAAACAAGTGTCTTTGCAAGAGAAAGCGTATCAATCTGTCCGCCCTGTTTAACGCTTAAAATCAGGTTTTTAATATAATCACACGGGGGAACGGGCGTTACAAGAGCACGCTGCGGAATAATGTAAATACCGCTTTTTCCCAGCGCTATATCGCTTAGAATCTTTGCCCTGTTTCCGAATACAGAAGCCTGAGGGCTTAACTCGCGGTAAGGAGACGCTCCCCACCAGGGGAACTTTGTACCAGGCATTTTAGAAGCTGCCAGGTCAAGGACAATATCATCTCCCATATCTTCGTGCGGGACGACAACAAAAAGCCTTGCACCCCTTATTTCATGGGTTTTTGCGATAAAAAGACTGTTTAAAGAGCCTTCACTTCCTTCGATTTCCATGGGAAATTGGCAGTTTTTAACGGCAGAAAACAGGGCAGAAACCGCTTTTGAGGCGCTTGTTTTGTCCAAAAGCTCAGGAAATGATAAGGTATTCATATAAATCTACCGATTACTATATTATAGAAGTGTGTTCATTTTGAATACCCTATTTTCTTTTTTAAGGAAAGTGTATGAAATATTTAAGATTGGCATTTTTATGTTTTACGGCGTTTGTCCTTTTTGTCTTTGCAGGACTATCTTCTCTCGCGGCATCAGACGCAGGTCAGGTCGAGTTTAATATTCGTTTTTTTGACAGACGCGTTTACTTTGCAGAATCAGACCCAATTCTTGTGCAGGTTACAATCACAAACAACAGCTCTTCTCCATACCGTTTTAAGCTTGCGGATGACAGAGGTTTCTCAATCGATTTTGACATAAGAACAATGTCTAACCGTTCTCTTGCGGCATCCGATGCCTTAACCAGAAAAAGAACCGTAAATGCGCAAGTATTTTTCCGAGAAGTAACAATCGAAACAGGCGAGTCTTTTTCTTTTGTGGAAGACCTTAGGGATTATATTAAATTCGGACAGCCGGGTTCCTACAGAGTAAGAGCAAAAATCTATCCTGAATTGTTCCGCGCTTCGGCAACGACAGCAATGGAAACCAATTATTTAAATCTTAATCTGCGCCCAGCCGTTATTCCCGGCCCTGACGGGATACCTCTTGAAATGGATATCGTTACAGGCGCTGTTCTTGTAAGGCAGAAGCTTCCTCCCGATGAAGTTGTAACATATATGCTCACTGCCCGCCAGCAGGCTCAATGGGAAAGATTTTTCCTTTACCTCGATCTTGAAACCATGCTGCAAAGAGATCCGGTGCAAAGCCGCAAATACAACGCAGAGAATGAAAGCGGAAGGCGCAAGATGGTTTCAAATTACAGGCTTGATATGCAAAAATCCACCGCTGACGGCGATATTGTTCTTATTCCCACATCATTTGAAATACTTAAGACCGAATACAATAATGATAAGGGCACGGTAGTTGTCATGCAAAGATTCAGATACATCAACTATACCGAATTAAAACGTTATACATATTCTCTGGAAAAAAGGGATAATTACTGGATTATCGTTAATTATACGGTTGAAGGCATGGGAACCGTTGCAAATGATTGACATCGGCGAAATTAATTATTAGGATAATACCGTGAGCAAGAAAGCATTAATCGTAACAGACGGAACAGAGTCAATAAAAAAAATAGCTCAATATATTTCTGACGCTTTGATCGGTTTTTCTGTTAAAGTATGTTCCGCCGAAAAATTCGAAGGAACAGATATACTTGCGGCTGATGCTTTTTTCCTCGGCTGCGCTCAAAGCTCTCCTTCTTCTTTTTCAAACATCGAAGAAATGCTTAAACACATTAATCTAGCTTCGCGCAAATGCGCAGTCTTTACGGTAGATTTAAAAACCGTTAATTATCTTTGCGCAGTTTTTAAAGACTGCGAAGCGAGTCTTGGCGCGCCTCTTCATGTTGTAAGCAATGAACCTGAAAAATCAGCCTTGAACAAATGGGTAAAAAGTGTTATATAATAACAATGGCTTTTAACCTTGACGAATATATAAGAAAAGTACCTGACTTCCCAAAAAAAGGCGTTCTTTTTTATGACATCACAAGCATTCTTGCTTCTCCTGTCGCTTTTAAATACTGCATCGACAAAATGGTTGAAATCTACAAAGACAAGCAAATTGACGCGATTGCGGCGATAGAAGCTCGAGGCTTTTTATTTGCAGCTCCCTTTGCTTACAACACAGGCATTCATTTAATTCCAATCAGAAAAAAGGGTAAACTCCCCGGTATTACGCTGTCTAAAAAATATGCTCTTGAGTACGGGCAGGCGGAAATTGAAGTTCACAGCGCCGATATTCCAAGGGGAAAGCGCGTTTTAATAATCGATGATCTTATTGCAACAGGCGGCACATTAAGCGCTGCCCGCTCCCTTTTAGTCGAAGGCGGCGCTGAGGTACCTGAGATTTTCGGCATAGTCGGGCTTCCCTTTTTAAATTACAAAAGTATACTTGAGCCGACCCCTGTTACTACCTTAATTGATTACGACAGCGAATAAGGCGTTTATTCCAAACCTTGTTTTAAATCCGCGATAATATCGTCTATATGCTCTGTTCCTATAGAAAGACGAATTGTATTTGGCTTTATTCCGCATTCTAAAAGTTCCTGCTCGCTCATCTGTGAATGAGTTGTGCTAGCCGGGTGTATAACAAGAGATTTAACATCGGCGACATTCGCAAGAAGCGAAAAAAGTTTTAATTTTTCTGTAAAACGCTTTGCCCTCTCAGCGCTACTTGTTGCGCAGTCACCCTTAATCTGGAAAGTAAAAATTGAACCCGCGTCTTTTGGAAAATATCTTTTGTATAATTTGTGATCCCTGTGTTCAGCCAAAGAAGGATGATTAACTTTTTCTACCTGCGGATGCTTTACAAGAAAATCAATTACCTTAAGAGCGTTTGACACATGGCGCTCTACGCGAAGCGACAGGGTTTCTATACCCTGTAAAAGCATAAACGCATTAAATGGCGACATGGCGGAACCTGTGTCGCGTAATAGTGTTGTCCTTACTTTTATAATATAGGCAAGATTTTTTGCAACATCTGTAAAGACAGCGCCGTGATAGCTATTGTTTGGTTTTGAAAGCCCCGGGAATTTATCATTCTGAGCCCAGTCAAATTTTCCGCTGTCTACAATAACTCCGCCAAGCGTAGTGCCGTGCCCTCCGATAAATTTTGTCGCCGAATGCACAACTATGTCTGCTCCATACTCAATCGGTTTTAAAAGGTAAGGAGTGGCAAAGGTATTATCTACGATGAGCGGAATACCGTTTTTATGCGCAATCGCGGCAACGGCTTCTATATCCACTATTGAGGCATTGGGATTTCCAAGCGTTTCAAAAAATATTGCTTTTGTATTTGGTTTAATCGCCTTTTCAAAATTATCGGGATTACTTCCGTCTATAAAGGTAGTATCAACGCCCATGTCTTTAAAAGTATTTGCAAAGAGGTTATAAGTGCCGCCATAAATTTGATTATCGGAAACGATATGATCCCCCGCCTTTGTGATATTTTGAATAGCATAAGTTGTAGCGGCGGCTCCGGAAGAAAGCGCGAGAGCTGCTGCTCCCTTTTCCAAAGCGGCAATGCGTTTTTCAAGCACATCCCATGTAGGGTTCATAAGCCTTGTATAAATATTTCCCTGTTCTGTAAGCGCGAAACGGTCTGCCGCTGATTTTGAATTTGGGAAAACGTAGGATGTTGTCTGGTAAATCGGCACTGCCCTCGCGTCTGTCGCCGGGTCCGGTGTTTCCTGTCCCGCATGAACCTG
>Ga0209755_10003431_pt1 | contig 19880 bp, 17 predicted proteins | sample TergutCo191P1_FD_187301 | JGI IMG/M metagenome (GOLD analysis project Ga0209755, IMG submission 187301) | Cornitermes sp. P1 segment gut microbial communities from Petit-Saut dam, French Guiana - Co191P1 (SPAdes) (version 2) | ecosystem: Host-associated > Arthropoda: Insects > Digestive system...
TATTGCCATTGACGCATTATAAAAAAAAATGTACTATGGACGATATGTTTGAACGTGCAAAGGAGTTGCTGTTCGATGCTTTTGTCCATAGGTATGATTGTAAAGAATGAAGAAAAATACCTTCATGATTGTCTTACGGGCTTACAACCCATTCTTGAGCAAGTGCATAGCGAATTGATTATTTATGACACAGGGTCAACCGATACCACAGTAGAAATTGCCAAAAAGTTTACAGATAAAGTGTACCATTGCGAATGGCGCGGCGATTTTGCATGGGCGCGCAACCATACTGTTGATAGGGCCATTGGTAAATGGTACATGTTTGTGGATGCGGATGAAGTCTTTGAAGATACAAAGGACTTGATTCGCTTTTTTAATACCGAAGAATATAAACAATATGAATGTGCCTGTTTGCGCATGAGAAGTGTAGTGCAAAGTGCAACGGATAACATTTTCTTTCCAACCCGGCTGTTTAAATTGCGCAAAGGGCTGCGTTTTGTTGGCAAGATTCATGAATATATGCCCGGCAAACCACCGATGAAAAGGTTAAGTAGCTTTATTAATCATTACGGCTACGGGCAAGAAACAGAAGAAATTATCGCGCAAAAAAAGGAGCGTAACCTTGTTCCTTTGTTGGAGTTACATGAAAAAGAACCCCAAGATTTGAGGCACATTAACCACATAATTAATGAATACGGAAGCAAAGAAGATGCGGATGAGAAAAAAAGGTTTATTGACCTTGGGTTAGACATTGTGGGTGACGACACCGACAATATGTACTTCCATATATTTCAATACAAGTTAATGAGTTATTACCATGGGCAAAAAGAGTGGGATGCGACCATCGATGCGGTAAAAAACTATTTACTAAAATCAAACCGTTTGACAAAAGTAACATTGCTTGCACAAACCATGGAGGCATTGGCGCTTGGTTCACAAAAAAAGTATGCCGAAGCCGCGCATTCATATATTAAAGTATTAGATTATTATAAAAAAGATGAAGAAGGCTTAACCGACGATGCAATATTATTGATAGAAACCTTGGCAATGCCTATTAAAAATGTTGACCACGCCATTGATTCGATTATGTACAATTTTTCAATGGCAGAGGATTTTGACGCGGCATTGGAATGGAACAAAAAACGCGAATCCAGCAAAAGCCATATCATTTTTAGCACCTATGCCGACAAGATAATTGCGGATAAACATTACGAAGGCTTTGCGACTTTATATAACTTTGCTGCATCCCGTTATGAAGCCGATACGATTATGTATAATGAAGTCATTGACGCGATAGAATATGTACTGACCGACCCTAAATTAATTAACAAAGTAGCTGACGCAATCCTGACTGATAATAAAAATGATAGCGCAGATGATTACATTCATTTTATGCAGTTACGGAAACATCGCCGGGATGAAGATTTTAACTATTTTCTTGCGGCAGACAGGCCTTGGCTGCAACGGTATGCCGATGTAATTGCTATGGCTATTGAAGAAAAGCGTGATTTTTCCCTGTTTATTAAGAATTTAGAAGTAGAGGACATGCCTCGTTTTATGGGACAGGTATTCCGCTGTAATAAAGATATAAATGATATTTTTACCGATTATTTGTTAAATGAGTATATTGAAAATGGTAATTTAAAATATCATCGTTTAATGACCACCTTGGCTATGCTGATGTACGAACGGATAAAAACCACGGCTGATATGAAAAAAGACGACGATGTAGACAAGTTAGTAATTTTTAATGAACGCTATGTACGCCTACGGTTTAATTATTTAACGCAAATTTACCAAGCGGACATCTTTTGTGATGCAGGTATAGATGCCTTGTCTGAACAAGACCAGTATATTTACTTCGCAGCACAGGGCTTTATTTGCAAAGATAAGGGTGATGCCGCCGGCTTCGCCCGTAATATGCGCATGGCGTTGCGGGCCAACCGTGGCATGAAAGACATTATTCAACGCATCGGTTCGCAGATAAAAGAACAAGAAGAAGTGCCTGTATCCGCCAATGACCAATTGGCACAAGAAATAGCAAAGTTAAAAGCCGTATTTAATACCCTTATTCTCTCCGGTAATAAAGAAAATGCGGCCGCTGTATTAAACATGTATATGGAGGTCAACCCTTCCGACCCGGATATTGAGAATTTAAAAAGACAGTTAGCATAATGGGGGCATTTGCGTGGTTTATAAAAGTTGTGGTCATTTAATATATAACTGCATGTGGTTTTCCGGCGATTTGAGCAAGGAAGATAAACCATTAATGCTTACGTTTTGTTGCAGAGATGAATCTCGTAATATAGGCGTTTTATTATGCGAAAACCCCGCAGAAACGTATGCTAATTACATTGCACGTAAAAATGAAATAATAAATGAAGCTATCCGCGTAAAGCAAACGGGCGAAGATTCAGAAAATGATTATTTTAATGCCTGTAGCCGTTGTGATTATTTTTTTGAAGCGGAAAGCACCGATTATGACCACGTTGAAGGCATTCATATTATTACCTACGGCATTGACCCTGCACCCTGTCAGGCAAAGTGTATTTATTGCTGGTCAGAAGATAATCAGCGCCGACCCTATAATAAAGAAACCGACGACCCCGGTTATGAATTGTTATTTAAGCATATTGAATATTTTAGGGAGCAAAAATTATTTTCAGATTCTATGCATTGGGATTTTGGCGCGGGGGAAATATCCATCCATCCCTTCCGCGAACGGTTATTTGATGCGGTGGGTACAGACCACGGCCGTTGGCTAACCAATTGTTTTATCTTCAGCGAACGTATTGCCGAAAATTTAAAAGCAAATCCGTTATCCTGCGTGTTGTTTTCCATGGATGCAGGAACAGCCAAAACCTGGCATAAAGTAAAAGGGGTAGATAACTTCTCCAAAGTTAAAGAAAATTTATTAAAATACATCCACGCTGCACAAAATCCATCTGAACAGGTTCATTTAAAATACATTATTTTGCCCGGCATTAATGATGACATTAAAAACTTTAATGCCTTTATTCAGTTTGCCTTGGCAAATAATATTAAAGTAATTACCCTATCGCGTGACGCAACAAAAGCCTGTACCGATGCGGATATAGAACGCGCCAGTTTGTTGGCATCTTTTATTTTTAAAAATGGTTTAAACCCCGGTTTTGACATTTTTACACCTGAAGAAATGGAAAAAATTGTTGAAATGGCTGCAACCAACTTTGCCCGTTATCATCCGGATTATAAAATACAATAAACGATAAAGCGAGGAAATATCCATGAAAATGGTTTTACTTGACGGGGGCTTGTTTAACCAGGTTGCGCAGTATGTTTTTGCGCGCAACTTGGCATTTCAAACGCAAGAACCCGTATTACTGGATGACTCGGTTTTTTATTTACATGAAAGTACCGCAACGTATCAATTAGGCAATTTTTCTAATGCTATGCCTACGTTGCTTTCGCAGTATTTTACCTCCGATGTATGGGAGGCTTTAATGGTTGAGCGGAATAACGGTAGTTGTATGCCGCAAGTGCTTAAAAATAACGGGCTTGAGTTTTTTATGATTTGTGAAAAAGAAGAAACATCGTTTGATGGAAATACGGCTTTTTTGCCCGAGCATTCTTTTTTTCCTGAATTATTAAAGACGAAGGGCAATGTATATTATAACGGCAGTTTTTCTCATGGGGGTTGGTTTGCTAAATATATGGACATGTTCCAAGAAGAGTTAGCGCTGCCCCCGCTTCAAGGTGCCGATGATATTGCCCTATCTAACAAAATAAGCAACTGCTTTTCTGTATGCATTCATTTATGCCGGGACACGTATTTGAAAAAGAGCGTGTCTTTGCCCAATTCGTATTATAAAGAAGCCATAAAAAAGATAAAAGCCGCTTATTCCGATAAAAATATTCATTTTTTTGTGTTTACTGCGGATGTTGATTGGTGTAAAAATAATAAAACCGTATTAGGCTTTGATTCCATAGAAAAGAAACTAACGTATAGCCATACAAACAGCGCCCAACTTATGGCATTGTGCGATGTTATGGTTTTGAGCTTGAATATAGATTCTTATTATGCGGCCTTATTAAATAGCAAAAGCGATAAAATAGTTATTAACCCAAATCCGGAAAAAGGGGTTTTTCTATAATGAAGTCGGCATTAATAACCGGGGTAACGGGGCAAGATGGTAGTTACCTGAGTGAGTTTTTATTGGAAAAGGGCTATATCGTGCATGGCATTGCCCGCCGCACCAGCACCGAGCGCAAGGAACGCATTGAACATTTGTTAGACAATGACCATTTTAATCTGCATTATGGCGATATGACTGATAGTTTAAGCTTATTAAAAATAATTGATAAAGTAAAACCACAAGAAATTTATAACCTGGCGGCACAAAGCCATGTGCATGTATCTTTCGATGTGCCGGAGTTTACGGCTAATGCCGATGGCTTGGGCACATTGCGCATCATTGAAGCGGTGCGGATGCTTAACATGGAAAAAACCTGCCGTATATACCAAGCCTCAACTTCCGAGCTGTATGGCAAGGTGCAGGAAGTGCCGCAAAACGAACGCACCCCATTTTACCCCTATTCCCCGTATGCGGTGGCTAAGCAGTATGCGTTTTGGATTTCGCGTAATTATCGCGAGGCGTATAATATGTTTATTTCTAATGGTATTTTATTTAATCATGAATCAGAGCGCAGGGGCGAAACCTTTGTTACCCGCAAAATAACATTGGCGGCTGCGCGCATAGCAAAAGGATTGCAAGACAAATTAATTTTGGGCAACTTAAATTCCCTGCGGGATTGGGGTTATGCAAAAGATTATGTAGACTGTATGTGGCGCATTTTGCAACATCATGAAGCCGACGATTTTGTAATTGCCACCGGTGAGCAGCATAGTGTGCGGGAGTTTTGCCAATTAGCCTTTCATTACGCAGGCATTGAATTGCGTTTTGAAGGGGAGGGTGTAGACGAAAAGGGCATTGACTGTGCAACGGGGCGGGTGTTAATTGAAGTGTCTCCCCAATTTTTCCGCCCTACGGATGTAGTCAATTTGCTGGGCGACCCCACCAAAGCGCGTACCGTGTTGGGATGGAACCCCACTGCCACATCGTTTAATGAATTGGTGCAAATTATGGTTTCTTACGATATGGGGTATGTATCATGAAGATAGTTTTATTAGATGGCGGCTTGTTTAATCAAGTAACGCAGTACGTTTTTGCTCGCAATGTAGAAATGTATACCGGGGAAAAGGTGTATTTGGATGACTCGTGGTTTTATATAAACCACTCGGACGATTGTAATGACTCGGAAAAACATATCCCGCTGGATTATCAACTGACCAAATTTCCTAATGCCAAACCTAATTTATTGTCGCAATATTTCTCGCCCGATGTGTGGGACGGCATAATTGCGGAGATAAAAAAATTGCCCCCCACTTGGGGTGGAAGCTACATGCCCCAAATATTAAAAAATAATGGGTTGGATTTATTTGTTATATGCGAATCACCCATGCCTAACTTTGATGGAAACATTGCCTACATGCCCTATTACTACTGCCTACCCGAAATGTTACGGGCGCAGGGAACGGTATATTATCATGGTTATTTTACGCATGGCGATTGGTTTATGCGGCATAAAGATACTTTTTTACACGAGTTGACCTTGCCCCCATTGTCTGAACCTGACGATATCGCCATGGCAGAACAAATACAAAATTCTCTGTCTGTTTGTATCCATGTACGCCGGGGTGGTTATGCGGCACAAGGCGCTACAATAATTGATTCTTATTATCAAACTTCTATAAAACAAATCATGGAAAAAACAAAAGAGCAAAATCCTTGTTTTTATGTTTTTTCTGATGATATCGATTGGTGCAAGGAAAATACAGCAACCTTGGGCTTGGACATGATAAACGAAAATCTTATATACGGGAAAAAAGAACGCACCGTTGAAAACAACCATTGTGACCTTCAACTGATGGCGATGTGCGATATTATGATTTTAAGCCAAAGCGTGTATTCTTTTTATGCGGCGTTGCTTAACCCGAAAGAACATAAGGCAGTAATGAATCCAATGCCGGGAAGAGGTGTATTTTAATGGAAACCTACAAAAAGCTATCTCATTGCAGGGTGTGCGAAAGCATTCAATTGCACGAAGTATTAAATTTGGGAATGCAAGAATTAACCGGCGTTTTCCCAAAAGACAAAAATGCAAAAATAACCTGCGGGCCGCTTGATTTGGTGTGGTGCGAGGAATGCGCCTTGCTTCAATTAGGGCATACGTATAATGCCGACGAAATGTATGGGGATAATTACGGTTATCGTTCAGGGTTAAATGCATCCATGGTGGCGCATTTAACCAATAAAATAAATTATTTAGAAAATGCCTATGCCTTGCAGCCGGGCGATATTGTAGTAGATATCGGCAGTAATGACGCTACTTCGTTAAAAGCATACAAAACACCCGATGTACAGTTGGTAGGCATTGACCCAACGGGAAACAAATTTAAAGAATTTTATCCTGCCCATATTACATTAATTCCTGACTTTTTCTCCCCTGATTTGTATACCCGTACTTTTACTAAAAAAGCAAAAATTGTTACGTCTATTGCTATGTTTTATGATTTAGACGCCCCCGTGGATTTTGTACGGGGTATCGAATCCATTTTGCATGATGAGGGCATTTGGCATTTTGAACAAAGCTATATGCCTGCCATGCTGCGTCTTTGTTCTTATGATACGGTATGCCATGAGCATTTAGAGTATTATTCATTAAACACCGTAAATTATATTTTAAAGCAAGCAAACATGCGCATTGTTGATGTCACCATGAATAATGCTAATGGCGGCAGTTTTGCCATAACCGTGTGCAAGCAATCGTCGCCATTACAATCGAATACCAGCGTCATTGAATGGTTGTTAGACGATGAAATCCGTAAGGGATTTAACACTATCGAACCTTATAAAGTTTTTGCCCAGAATGTGAAAAATCATAAAGAAAACTTGTGCCGTTTGCTGGACAAGTTGAATAAAGCGGGCAAAAAGGTGTTTGGTTATGGCGCATCTACCAAAGGGAATGCCGTACTTCAGTATTGCAACATCACCCACCAAGACCTTATTGCGATTGCAGAAGTAAATGAGGAAAAATTTGGTGCGTTTACCCCCGGTACGCACATCCCCATCGTATCGGAAAAAGACGTTAAGGCACAAAACCCCGACTTTTTACTGGTTTTACCCTGGCATTTTAAAGAGGGGATTTTAGCAAGAGAAACCGCCTATTTAACTAACGGGGGGAAGTTTATTTTTCCATTCCCGGAAATTGAAATTATATGAACAAAGACGCACGCATCTATGTTGCCGGGCACAGCGGATTAGTCGGCTCTGCGTTAATGCGCCAATTAACCGGGTATGAACAGGTTATTACCCGTTCGTTTAATGAACTTGACCTTCGCTGTCAAACGCAGACAGGCGATTTTTTTGCATCCGAAAAGCCGGAATATGTTTTTTTATCCGCCGCCAAGGTAGGTGGAGTAGCCGCCACCATGAAGCAACCTGCGGCATTTCTTATGGAAAATTTGCAAATACAATGTAATGTGATAGACAGTGCATTCCGTCATGAGGTAAAAAAATTGCTGTTTATTGCATCGGCTGTGGTGTATCCGAAGCATAGTGAACAACCCATTAATGAAGATGCGCTGCTGACAGGCGCATTAGAACCCACCAATGAAGGGTACGCCTTGGCGAAAATGACCGGGCTAAAATTATGCATGTATTACAACCGGCAATACGGCACAGATTATACTACATTAGTACCGTGCAGCATGTATGGATATAATGACAACTTCGATTTAGAAACTTCTCCTTTTATGCCTGCATTAATTCGTAAATTTTATGAAGCGAAAAAAAATAATCAAGACCATGTGACAATATGGGGCACAGGAAAGCCATGCAGGGAATTATTATTTGCGGATGATTTTGCTGATGCGTGTATGTTCATTATGCAAAATAATGTAGGCGGCGGGTATTTTAATGTAGGTGCCGGTAGTGATAATTCAATTGCAGAAATGGCTGAAATGGTAAAAAAAATCGCTGGGTATGAAGGTGCTGTTGTATATGACACGTCAAAACCCGACGGCATGATGCGCAGGGTATTAGATTCAAGCAAAATACGTGCGTTGGGCTGGCAACCTAAAACTTCTTTGGAAGAAGGCATTGCCGGTACGTACCGGTGGTATGCCCAACATAAAGGACAAACAACGTGAATGTAGTATTTTTATCCGGTGGGTCGGGCAAGCGGCTGTGGCCCTTGTCAAATGACACCTTCTCTAAGCAGTTTTTAAAATTGCTTAAAAATGATGACGGCCATTATGAATCTATGGTACAGCGGGTGGTACGCCAACTCAGGCAAGTAAAAAAAGGCGCAGCCATTCATATTTCGTGCAATATGTCTCAATCAGATATGATTAAGCGCCAATTGCACGATGTTGAAATTATTTCTGAACCCGCCAGACGAGATACCTTTGCCGCTATTGCGCTGGCGGCGGCTTATTTATTTTATACAAAGCAACTTCAATTAGAAGATGTCTTTGTCGTATGCCCCATTGACCCTTTTACGGAAAATGCGTATTTTCAGTTGCTTTCCGGTGTTGCCGATTTGGTAGCAAACGGTGGGTATAATATTGGGTTAATGGGTGCGCTGCCCACCTACCCTTCTGAAAAATATGGTTACATCCTTCAAACCAACGGAAAAGTAGAACGGTTCACCGAGAAGCCTTCGTTGCATGAAGCGGAAAAGCTGATTGCACAGGGTGCTGTTTGGAACTGCGGGGTGTTTGCGCTTAAACTGGGCTATGTGTTGGACTGTGCCAGAAAATATGTAGCATTTGACTCCTATGAATCGTTGCATAAACAATACGAGCAATTACCAAAAATCAGTTTTGACTATGAAATTGTAGAAAAAGCAGAAGCGGTCGGCGCAGTTATCTATGACGGCATGTGGAAAGACTTGGGTACTTGGAACACCCTGACCGATGAAATGAGTGACACATCGCTGGGGGAAACATTAATAGCCGAAGACAGCACTAATACCCATGTATTAAATATGCTGAACATCCCCATTGTAGTAAAAGATGTAACCGACGCCGTGGTAGTTGCCAGCCACGACGGCATACTGGTAAGCAGTAAGGCAGGTAGTGCGTTGTTAAAGCCGCAAACCGATAAAATATCCCTGCGGCCTATGTATGAGCAATGCGAATGGGGCGATTATCGCGTGCTGGAATATAAACAGACCGAACAAGATACAACATTGGTTAAACGCGTGCGTATAGAACCCGGCAAGACCATGCATAGTGAAGCGAAGCCGCACAATACCGAATCCTGGGTTATGGTTAAGGGCAAGGGAATTTTAACCGTAAATAAACAAGAGACGATTGTTAAAACAGGAAACGTGGTAAACATTCAAAATAATGAACGCGGCTATTTGCTGGCGGCTACGGAAATAGAATTAATAAATGTGCAGGTGTCTGCACATGGAGGCGATGAAGCGTGAGTGAAGAGGTTATACAATTATTAATGAACGGATTGCTTATTACCGGTAAAGCACATAAAAGCGGGGACTTTATTCAATGTAAAGCAGTAATAGAAAAACTACTGACACTAATAATGTCTTACGATTATAACCAAGATGCTTTTGCAAAAAAGTTTTACCGCTTGTATACCGCAATTAACGCGCTTTTTGACAAAACGCAAGCCGGCGAAGTGACGCATGAAGTATTTTATGCGCAAATTGATGATGCGCTTAGCAAATTTCATTTGAATCCGACTAAATTAAGAATAGAGCTTACGCGCCTATGCAATCTGCGTTGCCGTTATTGTGCGTGCAATTCAACCAACCCCATAACCGCACAAACTAATAAAAAACACATGAGCTGGGATGTTCTGCGTAACATTGCGGAGCAGGCTAAAGAAATAGAAACATTAAATGAACTGTCTGTTTGCGGTTACGGCGAAACGTTTATGAACAAAGAATGGTTTGAAATGATTTGTTATGTGTTGGAAACCGTGCCGCAAATTAAAAAAGTGTTAATCCAAACCAATGGTATGTTAAATACGAAAGAAAATATTGACAAAGTAGCGCAGTTGCCTTGCGAACGTATAAGTTTTGAGGTTAGTATTGATGGTATTTCTGCCGAAGAAACGGAATACTGGCGTGTGGGTTCTAAATTTGAAACGATAAAAGAGTCTTTAAATTATGCTATTTCGCGGTTAGATAAAAATAAAACAGAGATATGGCTTTTTAATGTAAGTGTGCTGCCCAAGGAATTTTTAACCGGTGGCAAAACATTTCATGATGCAATGGCCCATATTAGCAAGGGAAATGAATGGCTGCGCAGTGAGTTTCCGGGGGTAACGGTGCATTCGGGCTATGTGCATAATTATCCCGGACATGCAGTGGATGGCACTGTGTTATGGGAAGTGGCTAACCCGGATGCTTCATCAAAAATATCGTGTGCATACCGTTTTGTCATGATTGCCGTTGACCCCGGCGGCGATATTTTGTCATGTCCTTGTGATGCTACCGATGTATTTGTTCTTGGCAATGTAGCCCACGACAATATGTTGAATGTATGGACAAATAATGCAAAACTTAATGAAATCCGTAAAATGATTATTACCGAAACAGGTGCGACGCCTTGTGACCAATGCAATGCAAATCCTTCAGCCGTAAAGCGCATGTTAATAAAAACGACATAAAGGGTGCGATTATATGGAATTTGACGTAGCGCATCGGATATTTGACGATGCATCGGCAGATTATAATACCGGTTTGTATGAACAAGCCTTTGAAAAATTTATGAAGCTTTCCCAGACAAGAGAATTTGCGCACATTGGTTGGTATTGGCTGGCCAAAACGGCTAATGCTTTGGGTGATGCTGTACTGGCAAACGAGCTTTTTTATAAAGCATTAACGATAAGGCCTGATTTGTGCAAGTCAATTTTTCCGGAAAACCATCCTAATGTTGACTATGTATGGTCGGGCGCATTACCCGACGAGCCGGTTAGTGGTTGCGGTATATGCGGCAAACCGGGCAAGCCGCATTGGACATACTTTGTAATGGAATTGGTTTCCGCCCATGTAAAATCATACAACCCGGTACGCACTTGGATGTATTGCGCCGATTGCCATCATTTATATGCTGATTTTTTCCCGAAGCAAAGCAAAATCCCTATTTCAAGTGAAGCCGGCAAAGCAATGTTTGCAACAAACCCAGAATTTGCCCAATATTCAAAAATTATTAATGGATTGGGTAAATACACACAAGGAAATGAGATGCTTGAGGTAGGCATTGGCGGGTTAGCCTGTGCTTTGGTTGCACAAGAGTTAGGTTATACGGTATTTGGGTTGGACATTGTTGAAGGAAACGTGCTGGCAGCACATAAACACGGTATTGATGCCCAATGGATGGATGTTAGCTTGTTTGAATCGGATAAACAGTGGGATATCATCATGATGGGGGATGTTATTGAACATGTTGAGGACCCTGTTGCTGTAATGAAAAAAATGCATAGCTTGTTGGCGCCCAATGGCGTGATATGGCTATCAACCCCCAATTTTGATGGTGCTTTTACTCGTTATGCAGGGCATGGCGACCCTATGCGCTTGGAGTCGGTTCATAAAAATTATTTTTCAAAACAATCACTCTTTTTATTGTTTGATAAAGCCGGGCTTGTGCCGGTTGAATATACGCTTTCGCCCACGTATAACGGAAGCATCGAGGTTATTGTTACAAAATAATACAGGCACTAAGGAATGATTGTGTTGGCAGCACACAAACAGTTGGAAGTTTTGTTTATCAGCCATAACCCTTCCATGAGCGATTGTCTTGAAACTATTTACTTGGCAGCCAAAGCCGACCCCAATTGTACTGCGCTTTGGATGCCAATTCCTTATTATGAGCTTGATAGTAGAACACAAACAGCCACCATGGTGTATAAAGGCGCTGATGAATACGACGCATCCTTTGACTGCGTACATTGGCAAACGTATGACATTAAAGCCCGCCATCCCGATATTATTTTTACCTATAATCTATACGATGATTATAATTCTATTACCAGCGTACACCCCACGTTTTATAACAAATACTTGTGGGAAATGACAAATAGCTTAATTTATGTACCTTATTTTGTTGATTTGCACACGGCCTTGTATGAAAACATGGCTTTAATGCCGGGCTGTATATTTACAGGCAAAACCATTTTAGCCACGTATGAAGAGCGAAATTTATATAGAAAAATATTTTATAGAGCATACAAAAATAAGTTTGGCCTTCCTAAGAGCAAGTTTGTTGCATTGGGTAGCCCCAAATACGACAAAGTATTGCAAGCTACCCGTGCGCAATATGAATTGCCTGACCAATGGCAGGCGTTAATTAAAGACAAAAAAGTAATAACATTAATTTCGTCTGTGGGCTCGATAATGGACTTTAGGATTGACTATATAATAAAGCTACTGCGTGTATTTGAATTGTTTCAAGTGCGTGATGATGTTGTGTTATGGTGGCGTCCGCATCCATTGGCTGAAAGTACATTTAAATCGATAGTCCCCGCTTTATTACCCGCCTATCAACGAATTGTGCGCAAGTATAAAGAAGCTAATTGGGGTATTTATGACGATACGCCCCAACTGCACCGCGCTATTGCCTACAGTGATGGATATTATGGTGAGTGGAGTTCTTTGTTATTGATGTTTCAACTAATTGACAAGCCGGTTATGCTGTCCAGTGTTACAAGCAAATTGGATGAATTGAAGGTAGGATTAAAAAATTGCCATTATGAATCCGACACCGACCCGTTGAGTAGTTACATCGATAATATAGTGAACAATAGCATTTTACTGCAAGGCGAAAAAACAACGGATAATGTAGTAAACGCCGATGGGACTGCGGGGTATAAAATATACCAATATGCAAAAAGAACCGTGTTGCGCCGCCATGTATAAAGTTAATAATGCTATTATATTGGCCGCCGGATTTGGCTTTCGGTGTGCGCCGCTAACCTATACTACGTCTAAAGGATTATTAACCATTCGTGGCGAGGTAATGATAGAACGTGCCATAAAACAATTACACGAGAAAAAAATAACCGATATTACAGTTGTTGTAGGGTATAAAAAAGAACAATTTGACTATTTGGCTGATAAATACCATGTTACGTTAGTATATAATCCTGATTATGCGGTTAAAAATAATTTGTCTAGCCTGTGCTGTGTGTTGGACAAACTGCATAGTACGTACCTTGTTGTAGCCGATAATTATGTAATGAATAATTGCTATAATGAACATGAAGCCGCAAGCTGGACAGCTTGTTCCTATATAGCGGGCAGCACCCACGAGTGGTGTCTGACACTGGCCGATAACCGCGTAACGGCCATTACTATTGGTGGGCGTGACTGTCACATTATGGTAGGGCCTTCGTATTTTTCTCCTGCGCTATGTGATGTAATAAAGCCCTTGTTTCAAGCTTATAACGAACAAGGCTATACGGATTTTTATTGGGAAGATGTGTTAAAGCTGCATCTTGATACATTGGTAATTTACGCGAATGACCAAACAGGTAATGTAATTGATTTGGATGATTTGGATACAATGCGGGCATTTGACCCAAATTGCCGGGCAGATTATGATAATCCTGTCATGCAGACAATTTCAGCTGCGTTACAGGTTGGCATTCGGGACATAACCCATATAACCCCCATAAAGCAAGGCATGACCAATGACTCATTTTCGTTTATAACCAACGGAAAAGACAAATATATATACCGCATACCCGGAAAAGGAACGGAAAAAATTATAAACCGTCACCAAGAACGTGCGGTATATCAAGCTATTGCACCGTTAAACATCGGTGATAACACGATTTACTTAAACCCTGAAAATGGGCATAAGATAGCTACTTTTATTACTAACGCCAGCATCTGCGACCCCTATAATCCGCAAGATATAGCGCGCTGTATGCAGCATTTGCGCAACTTTCATGAACAGCGTGTACAAGTAGGACATGCCTTTGATTTATTTGAACGGATAACTTTTTATGAAAAAATATGGGCTGAACACGCGCCCTGTTTTGATGACTACCATGCATTACGGGAAAAAATATTCTCTCTAAAGCCCTATATTGACCAAACGGACAAAGATTATTGCCTGGCACATATAGACGCCAACCCGGAAAACTTTTTATTGCAAAATGACGGCGTAGTATTTTTAATTGACTGGGAATACAGCGGTATGCAAGACCCCCATGTAGATATTGCCTTTTTCATTTCTTATATACCCTACAGCCGCGAGCAAGTGGATGCGTTAATTGATGTCTACTTTAATAACGCCTGTTCAACGGCTACGCGCATTAAAATTTATGCCTATATCGCCATTGTGGGTTTTTTATGGTTTAACTGGTGTGAATATGCGCGCCATGAAAAAAATATTACTCACGGTGAATATGCCCTGCGGCAATACAATTATGCAAAAACGTACTGTCAGTACGTCGAGAAAGAGTTGATGGAATGCAAGCCGAAGAAGAAAGATACAGACTAGCCATGACCTTGGCCGCATCCGGGGAATATGAAAAAGCGGCAAACGAGCTTATCGCCCTTAAAGAAGTGCCGGAGATTGCCCCCATTTGCGATTATCAGCTGGCTGTTTTATCAAACATAATAGGCGACCCCGAGGCGGCATATGAATTATTTTATCAAGCATTTACAGCCCTGCCTTATTTGTGCAGTATAGTATTATCCGCTGACCATGAAAATAGGGGCTACTTTTTTTTAGAAAAAAAAGAAGAAATAAAACGCACTGACTGTCCCCTATGTGCCCAACCGGCAAAGCCCCATTGGTGCTATTCCATGGTAGAAGCGGACGGGTACAACGACTTTTTTAACCCCATCCGAATGTGGATGTATTGTGAACGCTGCCATCACTTATTCGCCCGTCATTTTCCTGAAAAATTGTTTTTGTATAATAACAGCCCGCGCATGGCTAACCCCACTGTGTTTCCGTATTATTCAAGAATATTGGGTAATATACGCGATAAAGGATTTGCTACGGGCATGGATTTATTAGAAGTTGGCATAGGTGCTTGTGAATGCGTACTGGCCGCGCGGGAAATAGGTTATACTACCTTCGGCATTGATGTTATCGAACGGCATGTAACAGACGCCAAGCAACGGTACGGACTTGACGCGGAAACGGCCGACTTTAATGACTACACCACCGATAAAAAATGGGACATTATTATCATGGGCGATGTGCTGGAGCATGTTAGCGACCCCGAGCAGGCTCTGCACAAGGCATGTGCATTATTAAATGACGACGGCGCGGTGTGGATTTCTACCCCCTCATTTGACAGTGCATTTTCCATGATTGCGGGGCATAATGACCCCATGCGGCGGCAGGTGTACCACCTCAATTATTTCTCCAGGGATTCTTTATATATGTTGCTGGAACGATGCGGCTTAGCCCCTGTAGATTATCAAATTTCCAGCCATTATAATGGGTCAATGGAAGTCACGGCCGTTAAACGCGGACGGTTTTCATAAAAACGAAAGAGAGGCGATTAAAATGCTGGCAAAAATAAATGATATAAACAAATTTGGTGTTAAGCACCGGATTATTTTACAGGATACGCAGGTATTTTCATTTTTATTAGTAAGCATAAAGTATCAGCCCGCAAAGCAATTTTATGTAGTAGATACCGATGGGATAATGCTGGGCATTATATCTGCTGAATTATTAGCCGCGGTAGAAAGCGCCCGCCTGCGGGAAAATCCAACTATCGAAGCCGTTCTTTCCATGGTAGCCCCCCGCGATGTATATCAATACGATGATTCGTTAAGTGAGCTTGGTAATGTAGACGCCATGGCCTCCATTTTTAACGAAAATATAAAAATTCAGCTTAATGGGGACACGCCGCAGGTCAACCTTGAGTTGCCTGTCATCGACAGCCAAGGAAAATTGGTAGCCATTGTTGATTTAATAAAATTAAAAGCCATGTACGACCCGCCAAAACACAAAACCAATGAACCCATTATACAGTGGAGCCCTGCCAAAACATTCCCCGCGTACAATAAGAATTTAAACGCTTTTGGTTCAAATGTTAATACTTGCCATGGGGAAGATGGCATCATTGAACGTATTTTTGAATTAATCGGTACAACCAATAAATACGCCATCGAGTTTGGCGGCTGGGATGGCGTAGTGGGCAGCAACACGCGTAATTTATTAACGAATCATGGCTGGTCAGGGTTATTTATTGAAGGAAATGAAGAACGTTCGGCACAATGTAAAATAAATTACAAAGACAATGACAAGGTAACGTCGGTGGTTGGCTTTGTTGGTTTTTTAAAGAATAAAAAATTGGACGTTTATTTAAAAGAAAACAACGCGCCGCAATCCCCCGATTTACTTTCTATTGATATTGACGGTTACGATTACCATGTATGGGAGTCGTTAGTAGAACACGACCCCCGTGTAATTATTATTGAATATAATATTACCGTACCAAAAGATGTATATTATATTAATGCCTATACAGAAGAGGTGATGGATGGGTCATCTGCCGCGGCGCTGGTTGCGCTGGCGCATAAAAAGGGATACGAGCTTGCCGCTGTTACCATGGCAAATTGTATTTTTGTAAAATCGGAGGACTATGAAAAACTAGGCATTGTTGACAATAGTTTGGACGCTTTGTGGGTAGACAATCTTTGGAGCTCCGGCAAATGTTTTTATGCGTACAGCGATAAAAAACTAATTCCCGTTAATCAATATCCTGTCTACTGGTGGGGTTAAGCCATTAACATTAAAAATTGTACCAAGCCTTGACACATCTGCATACAATTCTGCGGGGGTGTTGGGGCTTGTTTCAATTTGTCGGATTTCTAATAAATCCTGCATTCCCCTTTGTTGTGCCCGGTGTTGCGCCAAATCGCCCAGCGCAACGCTTTGCCCGGATGCAATATTTATTTCACCCTCTAATTGCGAAAAAGACGCCGCTATTAATGCCTCCGCAATATCATCCACATGCATATAATCTCGTTTTAAATTGCCTGCATTACATATGGCTACTTCGCCTGCACGCCACTTTTCTTCCAGTGAAGTAAATAGTCGCCCTGCCGGTTCGCCCGGGCCAAACGGCCAAAAAAGACGACACCAAAGAAAGGAGGTTTCGGATAAGGCTGCCAACCCTTGGCATAAACGGCGCAACGCATCTTTTGACACCCCGTAAAATGTAGCGGGGTGTAAGGGTGTTTTTTCTTCGTGCAAACAGCCCCCTTGGCGCCAGTCATATTCGGCACAAGTGCCTGTTATCATGCATCGCTTTCCGCCCTGTTCAACGAAATGCTTATACAGGTCTGCACCGGCAAACATCCAATCATAATTTACCGGCGAATGCCAAAAACGGTTCGGTTCTGCATACCAGGCTAAATGAATAAGGGTGTCCGGATTTACTATTTCCAACATGTTTTTACGTGATGATGCATCAAGTAGGTCAACGGGAATTACATGGTATTCTTTTTTAAGCATTTCCAGTGCGGGGTCATGGTGATAAACCGCTATATACAAATCTATATCACGCTGTTTTAATAAACGGCGCACTGGGCTTCCGATAAAGCCTGTTCCCCCGGTTAGTAGCACTTTCATACCTTAAACCCCTTTGTCGCGTTCTGACAGTATAATTCCTTCTTTTATCGGCCAATTAATACCCATGCGTGGGTCATTCCACGGAAGCCCCGCGTCCATGCCCTTTTGATAATAGGCACTCATCAGATAAAAAACCGCTGCATCATCGCTTAACGTTTGAAACCCATGGGCAAACCCCGCCGGGACATACAGCATACGTCCGTTTTCATCCGAAAGTTCTGTGCCGTACCATTGCCTGTACGTAAGGGATGATTCGCGGATATCTACGATAACATCAAAAATTGCCCCCTTTACACAACGCACCACCTTTATTTCTTCATGGGGGGGCAGTTGGTAATGAAGGCCGCGAATGGTGCCGCATTTTTTATTATAGGACAAATTATGTTGTACAAAATCGGTGCATAATCCGTGGGCTTCAAATGCTTCTTTACAAAAAGCACGGGCAAACCAGCCGCGTTCATCGTCCAGCTTATTCAGGTCAATTACATACGCACCCGGTAAAGGCGTTTCGGTAAATATCATGGCAATATCGCCGCCTGCGGGATGGGTACAATAAATTGGCCGCCCCACGCGCGGATATAACTTAATTGCGCCATAATCTCCTGCTTCAAATTCCATGGCAGAATAAAAATATAATCCGGTTTTGTTTTACTAATTTGTTCAGGCGCATGAATGGCAAGCCGTGTCCCGGGTAGTTCTTTCCCCTGCTTGTGCGGATTTTTATCCACAACGTAGTCCAAAAAGTCGTTGCGAATCCCACAATAATTTAATAGGGTATTACCCTTGGCGGCCGCTCCATATCCAACGATAGTTTTACCCGCGTTTTTTAATTCAATTAATGTGTTTAGTAATTGCCGCTTCGTTTCTTTCACTTTTTGTGCAAAATTCAAATATATATTCAAGTTATCCATGCCAAACGCAGCCTCGTCTGACAGCACCGATTCAACCGCCGTGTTAATTGCCTTTGCGCCGGCATGACAGGCGTAAACACGCAGTGAGCCGCCATGGGTGGGCAGCACTTCTGCATCATATACATCCAACCCGGCAGAACGAAATATTTTAGTAACAACGGTAAGTGACAAATAAGAAAAATGCTCGTGGTAAATGGTATCAAATTGATTATCGCGTATTAAATTCATCACAGACGGAAATTCCAGCGTTGCAATGCCTTCCGGTTTTAATAATTGCTGTATCCCCGCCACAAAATCATTAATATCGGGAACGTGCGCCAATACATTGTTGGCAATAATTAAATCTGCCTTTTTTTCCTTCATTTCATGCGCCAACGCTTGCGAAAAAAAAGCACAGCATGTTTCTATTCCTTTGCGCTGTGCTGCTTCTGCCACATTTTTTGCAGGCTCAATGCCTAATGCGGGTATTTTTTTGTCTGCAAAATACTGTAATAAATAGCCGTCGTTGCTGGCTATTTCTACTACGAATGAATCTTTTCCCAGCCCCTGTCTTTCAACAATCATGTCCGTATATTGCCTGACATGCTGTAACCAACTGGCTGAATACGAGCTAAAATAACTGTACTCATCAAAAATATCGGCGGGCTTTTCATAAACGGGCAATTGCACCAGCAAACAAGCGGCGCAAACATACGCATGAAGCGGGAAAAAACGCTCCATTTCCGTACCCGTGGTGACATAGGCGTTTGATAAAGGCGACATACCCAAGTCAACAAATATATCGCTTGCATTGCTTTTGCAATATCTGCATTCCATGTATCGTTTCACCCATTACTGTTATTTTATTTTGCTAAAATAATACGCTATTTGTTTTTCGCATAAGGGCAACAGGGCTTCGCGCTTCATATAAGCGGAATACCAGTCTGCCGTTAATGTAACGGCTTCTTCTGTAGAAAAAACGGGTTGCCAGCCCAGTTGCCGCCGTGCCTTAGTAATATCTAATGAAAGAAAATTCGTTTCATGGGGCGCGTTATCAGAAGATGCGTCTACCAAATTTCCCCCGCCTAATGCACGCAGCAGCATGGTTGAAAGTGCCCATACGCTGGCCGTTTGCGTGGTGTCCGGGCCAAAATTCCACGCATCGGCGAAGTTATTGCCCTTATTGTACAAAAGCGCCGCCAGCGTCATATATCCGTACAAGGGCTCTATTACATGCTGCCACGGCCGCGCCGCGTGCGGGTTGCGAATATTAATTTCTCCGCCCTTTTCATAGGCGCGTATACAAT
>Ga0209755_10003432_pt1 | contig 19875 bp, 25 predicted proteins | sample TergutCo191P1_FD_187301 | JGI IMG/M metagenome (GOLD analysis project Ga0209755, IMG submission 187301) | Cornitermes sp. P1 segment gut microbial communities from Petit-Saut dam, French Guiana - Co191P1 (SPAdes) (version 2) | ecosystem: Host-associated > Arthropoda: Insects > Digestive system...
TGGATGATGCGTCCAGCCAGACGTGGGTGGAAGCCGATGTTGTTGCCGAAGGTGGCATTTATTTCAACAGAGGCGATGTCGCCCTTGCCCTGAATGATACAAATTCTGCCGTAACAATAACCTCCGAGCCGATATTTACATCGGACTTAACTCTACATGCGCAGAAATACAGTTTTGGCGTTACTATCCTCGTTGGCGAGCATAGTTCGATAGGCGTGGGTGATCACCATATTCCCCAAGGTTTATCCGCCGATGGACTCACTTGGACATTTGAGCCGCAGATGACGGAAAACCTTATAAAAGATGCCAGCGAATGGCTGGAAAGCGGCGTTTTGTATACCGCTTGGGTTACCGCGTATGTTGATATCATTTATGATGATATTACGTGGTCTGTCGAGATAGCCAAGACCCCACGATTCGCTTTTTCGTTGGAATAGCGGGGGAATACTTTACATTCGATTATCCTCATGTTTTCTCCTTCACGTTGCTATCCACATGGCTAGGCGAATACATTAAAAAGAATTACAATTCGTGAATGGAAAAGTGGAAAGAAAAACTCTATATTTTTCTGGCTGGTTTTGAGCATATTGATGATGCCATCGGCGTACTGGTGTGCGGAAGTTATGTAACTGGAAACCCCACCAGGCATTCTGATTTGGATGTCCATATCGTTCTCGATGATCATGTGCGGTACAGGGAACGGGGCAACAAGGTTATTGACGGTTTGCTGATAGAATATTTCGCCAATCCGCCCAAGCAGATTCTTCGGTATTTTGAGGATGATTTCAGCGAAGGAAGATTAATGGCTCAAACCCAGTTTGCCACTGGCGAAATCATACTGGATAAAAATGGGGACGTTGCGACGCTAAAGGGGAAGGCTTTGGCGATGATTGACGCTTTCTACGAAAATGGAAAAGTGGATCCATCGATGTCCGATCTGACAAAATACGGCTTATGGGACATGCTGGATGATTTGCAGGATGCCTATGAGAACGACAGGCTGGATTTTGATTTCCTGTATTTCAACTCCCTGAACAAAATGATTGCAACTTACATGCAATGTGTCAACAGACCCTATAATCTCAAAACCGTGCTTGGGAATATATCAAGCGATGTGATTAGGGGGAAATATCTGTTGCGAGAGTTGCCCGATTCGACCATAAGTGGTTTAATCGCAAAATCCATTACTACCGCTAGCAGGAAAGAAAAACTGGATCTATATGAGAAATTGACAAATACCATTCTAGATAATTTCGGGGGATTTTGCGTTGACGGTTTCAAATTCAAATCCGATGTGGCAGTATAGGCATGGGCTGTTTTCCGCTACTCTGTGCATATCTTGATAGCCCTTGTTGCGATATATGTTGGTGCGACTGTTACACCGAAATGATCCTCATACAAATCCGTAAGGCAAAACCCTGCCCGTGCCTGTCCCCCTATCAGCGTATCCAAAGAATGACTGAAATAACATCTATCCTCATCTAAGGCATTCAATCCTTTCTCTTGGGTGTTCTTTTTGGATTTATGGGCAAAGGTATGCATGACTTTATTGTTTTCATCCAATGCCATTTGAAAGGGGTTCCCAAAACCTGACATAAAAATGCCTCCGTGTTTCAACACGCGAAAACTCTCTTTCCAGACATGTTCCACATCATCGATATAACAAACCGAAACAGGGTTGAATATTATATCAAAGCTGTCATCCTTAAAGGGAAATACTTTTGACATATCTCCCTTGACAATATCGATAATATAACCTTCCCTTTCCGCGACCATTTTCTCTGCCTCAAGCTGTTTGTCGGAATAATCAAGAACCGTCACCTGTGCGCCAAGCGCGGCAAAAACAAGCATTTGCTGACCGCCACCGTTCGCCAACCCCAGCAATTTCTTATTCCTGACAGGCATGTACCATTTTTCGGGGACACATTTTTGACATGTTATTGTCATTTGGTAAATTCCCTGTTTTGCCTGCAAAAACGCCTCTTGGGTTATGGGCATTGTCCAAGGGTCATTTTCATCGGCCCATTTATCCCAAATCAAAGATATTTGTTTTGTATATTCATCTTGTAAACCCATTCGTTACTCCCCGTTTAAAACGTTTATTTTGAAGCAATCACCCTAATTCTCCGATAATCGGCTATCCATTGTTTTCCGTCCCATAAATCAGAAGAAAGGGACTTTTCAATCGTTTCGAATATATCAACTTGCTGATTTGTGGTGAAGCTCAATAAATCCTTGGCAAAAAATTGTTTCAGCCAGTTCCTCAACCCAAACTCGCCGTTTTTTAAAACAGTGGGTCTATCATAATCGACAATCAATTCTATGTTGAATCCAACTTGCTCCAATAATTGCTTGTACTTATGTGTTGTCGGAAAGTAAAAAGGGTTGGTATAGTCATAGCCATATTTTTTTGTCACATCATGAAAGCTTTTTTGTATTTTAGCAATATTACCATCTGCGCCAAACTCGCAGATTAGTTTTCCATCGGTTTTTAACGCACGATAGATGCCTTTTAAAAGACTTGGTTGATTTTGTATCCAATGAAATACGGCGTTGGAAAAAACCATGTTAAAATAATACTGCCACTTGAGTGAACATGCGTCCATTACATAAAATTCGATTCTGGGGTACATTTCCCCAGCTTTCCGTATCATGGATTCCGACCCATCTATCCCTATAACAACATTTGCCTTATGTGCAAGTTCGTTTGTCAATTCTCCCGTGCCGCATCCCAAGTCCAATATAGTTTGTGTTTTGTCATTAGCGACATATTCTAGCAGTTCCTTGCCGTATTCAGCCACATAACCGTGCTTGCCTTGATATAACTCCGCATTCCACTTCATAGACGAACTATACTCCCTTTTTGGTATTCAAAAATTTATTGCGCTATCACTTTTTACACTGTTCAAGTATTTAATCATACCGTCTTCCTCATCTTGATTATATTTGATATTGAGATGTTCTGCTATTTTTACCGCAACATAATGAAATAATTCGCAAGCGGTAAATATAGCCTTCCAAAAATTATTATAATCACTATCGGAATATGTGGCGGCGTATTTCGCATATAATTCTGGTGGCAAATAACGCTTAAAATATTTACCCGATTTGCCAACCGACACGGAGAAATCATTCTCGATACCGATATACCATTCCACCATTTTATCGTGCATTTCCCTAACTATGGTATTATACATATTCATGGCAAAGGGGAGTTCATCCCTGGCGATTCCTTTCGCCACGTTGTTTAGGCACCACCAAAACTCATTACAGCAATCATGGAACGCCTTCGGCACAGGCGGTTTAACGTGCCAATGCTTGGCATCGGGATTCATCGACCGAAACCTGTCGTCTTTATCGAAAAGAACAAGGGTATGCTCCCCATCGTCAATATAGTTATCATCAATGGTCAAATCGATGCGAACACCGTCATTGAAAAGCATAAGAGCGGTAAAATGTCCGTCGCCGTCTGGTGGGCATATTTCCTTGCTCATGTTTTCTGGCAGTTGCATTATAAAGGGTTTTCCGAAGTGTTTCTCGAGCCATTCGATATTGTTATAATAAGGGGTTATATCTTTCTTTTCCCTCACAATATACAGAATATCATAATCCTGATATTTGTCTTTCGGCGAGTCAGGGCTGGTGCGTGAGCCTGTCATAATAGCCGCACGTAACAACTCATCATCCTTCGCAATGTTGATTATCAAATCAAAAATTTCCTTTTCAGTACGCATGAACACCTCAAATGTGTATATTATTCAATCTTCCTTAATTCCAAACGCTATCCAGCGTCCATCAATATCTTCAACGATAAACTCTCGATTATTATAATCCGTTTTGTGAAGCTTGCGGACTATCTTTGCTCCTTTTTCCACAAATTCATTTTGAAGTGCTTCTTGTTTGTCCGTAATAAAATATGCATCCTCCCCATAACCATACAGCTCTCTGTTTGGGTACACCTTATCGGTATTTGCCGATGTCAAGATAATTTCGGTATTGTCACGGTAAAGACAAATATGCGGTTCTTTTGCATCCAAGTATTTCACGGCCCGAAATCCCAAAACCGTCACATAATATTCGGAAGTTCGTTCGATGTTTGGGGTTGGGAAAATGGGGTGTGATGCACATAGATATTTTTCCATAACCAATTCCTCGAATTATCAAAGTTTGGCAGAATCGTTATTTTATTTCAAGTCCCATTTCAAAGTCTCTTTCTTTTTTTGTTTGGGATACCATTTTTTGCACCTCAAGAAATACTCAAGTACTCCAATACACGTTCCAATATCAACTAAGGTTAGTGATAATTTCATGGTAATGCGTTATAGCCAATAAAGTCAAGTAACGATCGTCTGGAATTTGCCCCATGATGAAATATGCAAGATCATTTTTAAGATCGGGAACTGTCACTAATGCGTTATCGATCGACAGTTTCCTTCCATGTATTTTTTTGTGTAAGGGCAACTAACCATGCACATCAAACAGGGAATGCAAAGCTTTCTGACCAGCATTTCTTCTCTGCGGATCGTGATGTTCCACGGATTGCCGCTTAGTGCCTTCGTAGGACATGCATCCACACAGATATTGCAATCGCCGCATTGTGGCTCTATGGGCTGTGCATACGTGGCGATAAATGGTGCCGTTGTCAGCACTTTGCCCAATACAGCCGCACAACCATATTCCTCGCTGACCATCAGGGTGTTTTTACCGATAAAACCGAATCCAGCCATGCGTGCGATAGTTTTATGGGACAAACGGGCAAATTTTAATCTGGAAATGCTTTTATAACCTTCGGATGTCAATTTTTCAGATAGTCTACTGGCTAACGTGTCCATGCGCCGTTCTGTATTCCCAAATTCGTGCCTTGCAGGTTTATTACCGTCTTTAATGTCTTGTAAATATTCCCTCGTCAACACTTTGCCGAATAAAACAGCGCAAGTATAATCGCCCGTGGCCTCTTCGGGGAGAGACGAAATATCCACGAAACGGATAAAATGAACTCCTTTTTTTTTGAGGTATGTTTCCCATGTTTCATTCAGTTGCATATGCTTCCTTCCCATTTGGACATTAATTGCCAATAATGTTCTCGCAAATATCATGATAACCCTTGCATGATGGCGTAACTGTCGCCTGAACCACCGCAACAATGTTTTTATCGGGGTATATATTCAACTCCTGTCCACCGTAGCCACGCCCATGACACCCCTCTTCAGACAACCACCAAAGCAACCCATAATCAGCATCCGTTGCAGATGGGGTCATGGACATTTTGACATAATCCTTTGATACAATCTTCGAGCCGTTCCATTCTCCGTCGTGAAGCATAAGCAAACCGATTTTCGCCATGTCACGGGCGGTCAAATCGGAGGTCGTATCCGCACCCCATGAGGGATAATCCACGCCACACTTGGATTGCGTCCATTTGTCGTTTGCTATTCCAAGCGGCTTATACAAGTAATCACGGCAGATATCCCACGCAGAGCCGCCGCAAGCGCTACCGATAAGCGCGGAAAGCAAGATTACATCCCACTCCTTGTAAACAAACTTTGTCCCAGGGAAATCCGCAGGCTTGACATCCGCTATATGGGCGATCCAGTCCCGCGAACGTCGCATCTGTTCAAGCATCGGGCAATGATAGTGAATACCGCCGTTCCAATAAATGCCAGATGACATGGTTAAAAGGTGAAGGATTGTTATCGATTTATGGTAAGGATGTATATTTTGCGCAAATTGCGGAAGATAACGGCTTATGGGTTCGTTAATATCCTTAATCTGCCCTTTTTTCAAGCAAATCCCAAGGGTAAGGGATAAAATGCTTTTCCATACCGATTTTATCTGGTTACGGCTGTCTTGTATAAACTTGTTGTAATACCGCTCAAAAACCAGTTCGTCATTTTGATATACCAATACAGAATTAACAAGACGGTACCGTTGCATTTTTATGTATTCGTCAAGGTTATTCACAAACTCCCAATTCATTTGAGATACCGCCCGATTATTGATTTTTTGCTTTTCCTTAATTCCGCAGGCGTACCAGCCGCAATGACATATCCGCCATCGCTTCCGCCGCCTGGCCCCATTTCAATAATGTGGTCGCAATTGGATAGTACAATCGGGTCGTGTTCGGTAACGATTACGGTGTTGCCGTTGTCCACAAGTTCCTGCATGAGCAGGATTAGCTTTTCGCTGTCGGAAAAGGAAAGCCCCGTGGTCGGCTCGTCCAGAATGTAGACATTGTCCTTGCCACTGCCAGATTTCCCCAACTCCCTTGCCAGCTTAATCCGTTGCGCCTCGCCGCCCGAAATCGTCGGTGTTTTTTGCCCCAGCGACATATAACCAAGCCCCACCCTGTCAAGGGTTTTTAGCATACGGTAATTCGCCTTGTTTTTATCCTTAAAATACAGGGTGGCATTTGTAATGCTCATTTCAAGAATATCCCTGATATTCTTTCCATCGATAGTCACACTCATCGATTCCGGTCTGAAACCCGTCGCGCCGCATTCCTCGCAGTCAATGTGAATAAAATTGCCAAAGCCCACATGGTAATGGATAACGCCGTCGCCTTTGCATTTCTGGCATTTGCCCTCGGAATTAATCGAAAACATTCCCGGGCCGAAGCCTTGCGCTGCCGCTTCGGGTGAATCGGCGAACATTTTTCGCACACGGTCGAATATCCCCGTATAGGTTGCAGGGCATGACGTTCGGCTTCGCCCAATGGGTTTTTGGTCTATGATAACGCATTTTTTTATGTGTTCAACCCCGGATATTTTTGTATCGGGCATGATTATCGTTTCCGCTTCATCGACATCGTCAACAACCCTGCTTTTCAGCAATTCTTTCAATTTGGGAACCAATGTGTCGGCTATGACGCTTGACTTCCCGCTGCCAGATACCCCGGCCACACCCACCAACAGTCCCAGCGGAATATCAACCGATATGTCGCACAGATTATGTATACGGCAGTTTTCAAGTCGCAGTGTTTTTGACTTTTTCATCGGCTTGTATTCACTCTTTATGGGCATGGACAGGCTACCCGAAAGATACGGCGAGGTCAACGATTTTTTGCATTTCATAAAATCGGTGTAACTGCCTTGAAAAATCCGCTCGCCACCATATTCCCCAGCATGGGGGCCAAGATCGACAATAAAATCCGCAGCTTGTATAAAGTTTACATCATGTTCCACGGCAACAACGGTATTGCCACGTTTTATCAGGTTTTGTATTATGTCAATCAGTTTTTGCTTTTCTACTTCATGCAACCCTATGGTCGGTTCATCGAAAATGAAGATGATTGAATCCATCTCGGCAATTATATAGCTTGCAAGGAACAGCCGTTGGATTTCACCGCCGGAAAGCGTAGGCAGGGGTCGTGATAACGCCAAGTGATGAAGCCCCACGTCAATCATGCATTCCAGTTTTATGAGTATTTCCTCCAATAGCTTTGTTTTGGAGAGTTTATTCTTTTTGAGATACCCAAACAAATCGCTGATATACATATCTTCAAGCTGTGTAATCGTTTTACCGTTTATCGTCGTGTGCGCTGCCAGTTCGCCAAGTCCGCTACCATTGCATTTGGGGCATGGGATATAGTGGATGCAGGTTAATTGTGCGCCCCAAAGCGGCACCTTTCTAGTCTTGCTCCATTTATGAAAGCGGATTATCCAAGGTATGATACCTTCCGTTGTTAGCTGCTTCCCCTTGTGCCTAAATTGGAAGCCACCGTATTTAAACTTTTCAAACTCTTCTTCGGTAAATGATGCTATGGTTTGTTGTGGGGAAAACCCCGCGAACTCGCAGAAGAGCCGTATCTGTCGGGCGTAGTGGATTTCCGTGCCTTCATTGCCGAACAGGTTCGCCAGCGTGCGCGTTTTGTCGCGGAACAGGTCATCCTCGTCCACCGTGTAAATCGTTCCAGCACCCAAGCACCGCACGCACATCCCCTTAGGTGAGTTCTTCTGAAACATTTCCATCAAAAGCGGCTCGCCGTCGCCATATTCCAGGTCGCGTTTGCCGTATGTGGCAAACAGTGCCGCCAACATTGCTCCAATTTTTGTGCGTGTGCCTACCGTGCTGCGTGGGTTGGATTGCCGTGTAATCCTCTGTTCTACAGCCACCGTTGGAGAAAGTCCCGTAATACTGTCGAACGTAGGCACGTTGTCCACCATGAACTGCGTATTGGAAAACATCAGATAGCGCCGCTTACCTTCCTCGTACAGCGTGTCAAAGGCGAAACTGGACTTGCCGCTACCGGACACGCCGGTAATAACGGTCAATTTGCCTTTTGGGATTTTTACGTCAATGTTTTTGAGATTGTGTATCCGCGCTCCCGTGACTTTGATAGTGTTGTCCATTGATTCACCCACCGTCCTTTCTTACTTTGTCTATCTGCCAACATCGGATCTTGTCGCCCGCCACTCCTGGCTTTTCCCTTAACCAAGATTGGCGATGATTTCACGGTAACGCTTCGTGGCCAATTCACTCGGCTTGCCTTTTTTGCAGAAAGTAAGTTTGGCCAGCTTGGGCACGACACGCTCCACCACTATCTGTCCGTCAACCAGCTTGGATTCCAGTGCCCTAAACGCCTCAAAAAACCTTTCATCCTTTTTTGCGCGATTGTAAAACGACAAAACATAGACATAGTAAAAAAGATTATAACCCCAAAAAGGATACTCGATCTGCATGAACAGCTTGCCAATTCCATACTGGCAGGGGCCTATCGGTTTTCTGATTACCCAATGCTCCAGCAGAAAATCGACCGCCCTGTCAAGCGAGGGTTCGTTGTTGAGGTAGTCGCTGAACCGAAACGCGTCAAGGACGTTGAGTGTGGGAAGCGGGTTCGAATACTCCGTTTCCGGGCCTCGGCCGAACGAAAACTTCTTGCATCGCCAGCCACCGTCGGTGTAAGGGGTGTCCAGAAAATGCCGCAGCGTTGCCTGCATGCGTTCGTCCGCAACGTATCCCATGCGACACAACAGGCTGGCGGCATAGGCGGTGTGGCATGGGTAAATGCCCCCGCTTGGGTACAGCTTAAACCGACCGCCGTCCCTCCATATCCCGAAAAACAGTTCGGTCACTTTTTTCAATATCGGGTCGGAAGGTTCCATGCCAAGTTCCAGCAGCATGATCGCGCTGCAATATGTTGAAAAGGGCGAACCTTTTGACAGGCGTTTGTCGGGCGTGGCCCAATAGTCGTCACCGTTGTCGTGCCTGTGGGACAGGATTATGTCAACATCGTTTTGGTATTTTTCGTCAACCGCCATTTTTCGCCCTCACACCGCCAACGGGATATTTTCGAGAAAACGCCTTTCCACATTTACCGATTCACCGTATGCCATCATCTCGTCCCATGTTTCATCTTTACGTGGAGAAATGCAGAATGATTTTCCCCGAAAAATGACGATAAGCTTTTCGTCATTGAAGGCGTGGATATACCATGTCGGTTTTACCTGTTGCTCCAAGATGGGTAATAAATCAACAATTTTGTGATTGGGTACATGGTACTCGTTTATGTGCCAGACGGGTGGCGTTTCCTCTGGCGCTTCACTAATCCTTTGGCTGAAAAAGAAGGGTTTCAATAACGCCAAGGTATCAAAACTTTCCAGGCTTTCCTCAATTATTCCCAGATGAAACATTTCATTTGCTCCCGATGGATTTACTTCACAGTTTTATTTACAAAGTCAACTTCATATTTCCATTCACCGTATATTTTTTCGTTGTCGGTTATCGTTCCGTTTGTAAGGGTGATGCGTAAGACGATTGAATTAGGATCGTTTTCATCATTGTGATCATACCACCATGCAAAAACTTTTGCCATTTTCGCCCTGATTTCGGCATTTTTCTCATCCTTGACCCAGCCAATATTTTCAGCCTTGCCGTTAGCAACGAACAAGTCCAGCCCACAAATGGAAACTTCGTTGTTCTTTTCTATTTCCAGCGTTTTGTTCTTTCTTGCATCCGTGGAAACATAGAGTACACCGTTCTCATAATAAGAATTAACCATACGAACAGACGGGCGAGGATTACCAGCAACATTGGACAATGAAACGGTTGCAAGAGCTATCGTATTATCCTTGTCCCCGTTTCCACAGAATTTTTCCATAAGTTTCATTGCGTTTTCGTATTTGCTCATTTTTTTATTCCTCCAATTCCATTATTGGGTGTTTTGGGTCTTATGTCAATTGATTTCCGAAGAATTCGTGAATTCCATAGTGCGTTCCAGCATTGTGGCATATCGTTCCCCACAACGAGATAGCAATATGAACCAAGCGGATCATAAATACTGAAAAGCCAAGGATAAATATTTTTTACAGTGTAGAAACTCATTTCTTTTCACTCCCTCCAACGGTTTATCGTTTCATCGCTCCATACCTGCGCTTCAATATAGCTCGGGTCTAACCAAGACATGTTTTCATTGCGTGGCGGCGGCATACCTCGTTCCTTAATGAGATCTAAAATTTCATCGTACAGATACAAATCATACTCTGGTTCTTCATCGAAAATAGGCTTAAATGCGGGGAACGAATCGCCGTACGTGAAAGAAATTGTGTCCTTGTCAAATTCATCTATCGGAATTTTTATTGTGGCATAATCAAGAAACCACGCCTTGCATTGATCTAATTCCTTTTCTTCAAATATCATATAATGTGGGCTTTTCCGCTTAGGTTTTCCACCTTTTTTGATAAACATGAAGTAGGCGCGTTCTTCGACAATGCGGCGCTGAAACATGTATTGCCCGTTAGGATCACGCATTGCGAAAGCATTATTTTCGTTTGCCAGTTTGGTATGAAGCCGTATTGCTTCTTCGTCGGTTAAATCCGATAAGTTCAGAAAAGGCGTTCTTCCTTTTTCATAGTAGTGGAATAAATACATTATTCGCAATCCCGTTCCTCTTTCTCAAAAAACAGCGACATGCCGCTGCCAAAATTTTCATTCGGACGGCTGACAAAACCAAAAGACTCGTAAAAACCCTCCTTGCCTTTTTTGGACATCAGGCTGATGTTGATTCTCCAACCAGATGGCAATTGATTCTTCAAGTAATCAACGGCTTTTTGCATGAGCGCCTTGCCGATGCCCTTCCCTTGATAATCGGGATGGACAATAACATCAACGATTAGGGCAAAATAGCCACCATCTGTGACTATCCGTGTAATGCCAACAGGAACACCATTGTGTTCGGCAACAAAGCTGATGCTACCGGATAACCCAATTACAATTTGTTCGTGCGGCCTTTCTTTCCAGCCTATGGATTTAAGCAAAACATTGTATGCTTCTGCCGTAATTTTATCCGTGTATGTAATGCCCACGCTCTTTCAAACCTTGCTATCCATAAGTGCCTTTCTGCTCTCCTGTAGCAAGCGTTTTTGCTCGTCGGACACCACGGGATACACCGGGTTGATGGCCTGCAACTGTTCCATAAGAATCTGGGAGATAACGGCCCGTGCGTATTTTTTGTCGTCCGCCGGCACCACCCACCACGGATTGTGCTCCGAGCTGGTTTGGGCTATGACCTGCTCAAAAGCGTCACGATAGGCGTTCCAAAACCCACGTTCTCGCAAATCGCTGTCGGAAAATTTCCAGTTCCTGTCTTCCCTGTCGATGCGCTTTATGAAACGCTTTCTTTGCTCGTCCTTGGACAGGTTCAGGAATATTTTTACCGTTACTATGGCGTTGTCCCAAAGATATTCCTCAAAGTCCCGTATGTGCTTGTACCTTCTCGAAATCGTGTCGTCGCCCTTGCAGCGATCAAGTATGTTTAAATTTTTGTAAAGCTCATGCACCCTTACCACCAACACGTCCTCGTAGTAGGAGCGGTTGAAGATACCCATCGTGCCACGTTCCGGCAGGGCCTTGGCGTATCGCCAGAGATAATCGTGCGCGAGCTCCTCTTTTGAAGGCTGCTTAAAACTGCTTACGATTACGCCCTGCGGATTGACGCCTATTACGTGCTTTATGGCGCTGTCCTTGCCGCCGCCGTCCATGCCCTGAAATAAAACCAGAAGCCCGGCCCTGCCGTCCGCATACAGCTTTGAATGCAGGGCCTTTATCCGCTCCCTGTTTTCCTCCAGAACGTCAAGCCAGCTTTCCTTGGGGAAAACCGGAACCTTGTCCGGTGTGGTTTCGTACTTGCTCAGCTTGAATTTTTCGTCCGATGACACTTTATACTTGTTTATTGACACGATATGGCCTCCTTCTGCTTGGATTTTATACGAAATTCGTTCTTAACATCAAGTACCACTTTGAAAGAACAGGACAAAAAAATGGATAAATGATGGTCATGGATTTGCAGACCATCAATATCGGGATGAGCGTCAATTAAAATGGATTGCATCCGATGCCGACCCCTTCGGGAACGATGGCTTGAGCTTCAATCAATATGATATTCCACATAATAAATTTGATTGAGCTGCGGATACTTGGTTACAAATATGTGAAAAGAAACAGGTAGACCCATGCCCCACTTGAACCCTTGATCTTTTTTGTGGCAGGATTCAGTTTAGAGAAGGAGGAAGACCGTGCTGGATGCCATAAAGAGCAGGACAAGTTACCGGGGTGAATACAAAAACACAAGCGTCCCAAGAGGCGATTTGATTAAAATCATGGAAGCGGGCCTGTCCGCTCCGTCCGGTTGCAACAAGCAAACCACAAGCCTAATTGCAGTGGACAATGCCTACTTACTACGCGAACTACGCGGGGTGATTAAACCTCGGGTCGCAGAAACCGCCCCCGCGATAATCTGCGTGCTAACCCAAAAAATTATTGCGTATAGGGATAAGTGTTTCAATGTACAGGATTATTCGGCGGCCATCCAGAACATGTTATTGGCCGCCGTTGGGCTTGGATACCAAAGTTGTTGGTACGAAGGGCATATTACCGACACCGACGCGATAGGCAGGAAAATGGCCGACATTCTAGGCGTTCCCGACGATTATGAACTTGTCTGTTTTCTTCCGATAGGGATAGCCTCCCAGCCGATAACCCCCGTCGATAAAAAACCGTTTGAGGAACGGGCGTGGTTTAACGGTTATGGGCGTATGGAGAAAAAAAACAATGTATGAGCGATTGCTTGATAAAACGGTTCAGCCAACGGTTGAGTTTATCGAAGGTTACTTGGGCGCAAGCCATGGGCTTTTAATGGAATTTGAACGATTCCTGAATAGCGGTTACGATCTAACGCGGGAAATGAGATTCCCGTTTGGTAACAGCTATGGATGGGGCTTCAAGTACAGCCACAGATCAAGCCATTTGTGCTATGCGTTTTTTGAAAAAGGTGCCTTCACGGTGATGCTTCAAATCGGGGACAAACAGGTTCCGTCTTTGGAAAATCATCTGCCATCATTGTTACGGAAAACGCGGGATCTATGGCTGGAGCGTGGCCCTTGCGGTAAGTGCGGTGGCTGGGTCCATTACCAGGTTTTGAATAAAGAGGAATTGGGCAATGTTATTGAATTGGTGAAAATCAAAAAGAAGCCAATATCCCCATAGTTTCGAACCCTCGTCCTAAGTGGCGAAAAACCGCTTGATGATAAGCGGGAAAAACAGGGTTATCCATGTTACCATAAGAAAATACCTGACGGCATCCATGGCAAGCCCCGTGCCGAGAAGCCTTACGCCCTCCTGTATCGCCAGCGTTCCGGCAACCCCAAGCACGAATTTCCCAACCTGCAAAAAAATGTTTTTCGCCTTAACCGAAAAACGAATGTAAACGCGCTCCACATACATGCCTATCGCAAAACCGATAGCCGCGCCCGCCGCCCTTGTGCTGTCGGACAACTGCCGAGGTTCGACAGTCCCGCCAAAGTACAGCACCAGCGCAATCACGATTACCACCAGCGCACACAGCACGATTAGCAAGGACAGGAGAAGCTCCCGTTTTTTGCTTACGGAATCGTCATGGGAAACGGATTTGACGGCGAACCATACCAGCAGAAATGTTATAACAAGCGATACGACGACATCGGACAAGAAATGCACCCCAAGATACATTCTGGAAAACGCGACAAGAACGGCAAGCGTCACCAAAACGACCTTGACGGAAACTGGCTTTAGCTGCGCCGCCAAGGCCCCAAGAAGCGCCGCCGCATTCTGCGTGTGGCCGCTTGGAAAGGCGTATCCCGTAGCCTGCCTAACCGCCGACTGCACCGGTTCAAAGGTTGGATCCGCGACCCAGGGGCGGTCTATCCGAAAGCATATCTTCATGCCCTGGACGACGAGGCTGGACAGAAAAAACGCCACGCCCATGACATAAGCCATCCGTTTGTTTACGCACCAAAAAATCACGCAAAACACGACGATTAAAATCGTCTGTTCGCCAAGGCGGGTAATAATCCCAAACACGGTATCCAGAAACGGCGAGCGGATGCCCTCAATCAGCCTTAATAATTCCATAACATACCTCCATAAGCGGCAATTTCCAGGAACTATTTTGGAGTGTACCTTAGGCAACAACTGGTGTCAAGGCTGACGGGAAGATTGCGTCAAATTTTCCAACCCGTTCAAAACCTCATTTCAAAAGCCCTTTTCGATTCCCCGTCAAACCCTATCGATTCATAAAATCCATATGCGTCCGTTCTTTTGCTTCCGCTTTGCAGCAAAACCTTATAGCAATTTTGCTCCCTCGCGTATTGTATGGCGTTTTCCATAATTTTTCTGCCAATGCCCTTCCCCCTGTATTCCGCATCCGTGATTACATTTTCGACAAACCCGATTGGCTTTCCCCCGCGTGTAAGGTTGGGTATAATGCATATGTAACACGATGCCACTATTTTTCCGTTTTCCTTGGCGACAAAGTATTTTATGCTTTGCCCCTCGATATTTTTCCAAATCTCTTTTGCGGTGCATGCATCCAAGGCATTATCATGTGGGTTTAGCTGTTTGTACAATTCCAGCAAAGACGGAAGCTCATGTTCCGCCAAAACGCCATACTCAACCATGTCTCCCCCATTGGCAATGCGGACATTATGTCATAAAACCGAGGTGTTTGTAAACACGGTTAATCGACCACCAGCGTACACTAAAACCAATCCCGTGCGTGTTCAAGCTGCCTGTCCATACCGGCCTCAATTTCCAAGACAGTGTTCGCAACAATATGCTCGACATCGGGCAGTATGCCGGTTCCCTCGAAAGACACGCCGTTCATGTCCGTCACCCTTTGAACCGACACCGTGTACAACCAGCCGTTTATCAGGGAACGTTCCAACCCCAGGGAAAAGGCTCCGGCCGTCGCGGTTCCCGCATGGGTTACGTGATCCTGGGAGCGCAAGGCCAGCGTAAACCATTCCCCGCCCGAAATTGTCTGCCTGTTTGTTAACAGTACAATAGGTCTGGTATACCGCGTTACTGCGGGCCGTATCGTTTCGGTCACGGGGGCGGAAAAATCGTTGCGCCCGGGGCCGTTCTTGGTGCGTATCTGTGCATAATCCCTTGGGGCCGAGGCAAAACGGCTGACGATAAAATCCACGTTGGCGACCAGCCCTCCCCGATTGCCGCGAACATCCAAGACTAGCGAATCCGTGTCCGCAAGGGATCGCACGATGCCGTCAATCGCCCTTACCCAATTCTGATCCGCGAATCCGACATCGCCATGGGCAAAACCCGAAACGTAAATATATCCGACACGCGGATTTGACGAAAACGTTCCGTACAAAAACATTCCCTCCCCCACGAAAGTGCCACCGTCGTTCAGATATGTCCTGACCACGTCAAGGCTGAACGGTTCCACGTTCACGGTGTCGAGCCAGCCGCCTCCCCTGAAATGTGCAAACGGCGACGACAAGGAAACATGCGAGTCGTCCAGTATTTCCAGCATCTCCGCAATCACGTCGAAAAGCTCCCTGTCGCTCATGCCGTCCGATATTCGCGGGGAAAAATCCCTGTAAACATCGTCCCAGTCAATGCCCTTTATGTCAAAAAGCGCATAGGTTTTGTTGAAATCGCTCCAGATGCTGTTGAATATGGCCCTTGGGTTGGCACCGGGATCCTGCGGCAAAAAAAGGTGGCAGGCGGGCAACAACACGCACATCATTATTATTGTCAATGTTTTGCTACTTTTCATGCGTTCCTCCTAGAACGTAAAAGCGATTCCGGAACTCAACCGTAGTATTGCGTCCCTTCTTGGCCTGGGAAAGTTAATGCGCGAAAGCTCAAAACCAAGGCCCGAATACAGCGAAACCAGCGGGTTTATTTGATGATGGTATCTCAAGCCGCCGAAAACGGCCCAGTGATTGTGCGGACCGGTAATCCTGCCAAGGGTTAACAGACGAATCGGATTTTCGGAGGCGTATTGTATCGTGGCATGATCCGCTCCGGCAAAGGCTGGGCGAAGCGCATAGCCGAAGACGGGAAGGCTAACCGAAAATGTCAGGCTGTTTTCGGAATCGATATTCCACGTCTGGCTTGCGTGCAGGTTGAGTGAAACCAGACCCGTAACGCTGGGGTAAAAGGCGAACTGCATGTAAGTGTCCGCGCGAAAAGCGCCGCCCAGGTAACCGGGGAAGGTATCGTTTCCCCACAGCCGCCGGGCAAGCGCATATTCGATGTATCCCCTAATGCTAAGGTACTGCCGAAGAACCGCGAAGTAATAGGGTTCCCCCCTTTGCGTGCAAAAATTCTTTTGCAACACGGCCCTTTCGCCGCCGGCCATTTCAGCGTTGCCCATGAAAAAACCGATGTTAAACGAGTGAAGAAAATCGCCTCTTTTAATGTTGCCGTCAAGGATAAAAGTCAGGGCGTTAAGATACCTGTTCACAAGGGAATATGTTTCCTCCCGATATCCGGTGAAGGAATAGCCCAAGCTGGCCCCGATCCGAAATGGCCTGTCCTCCAACGATTGGGCCGTTGCCATCCACGTACTTAGCAAAATCAATACCATTGCGATAAATGCCTTGCGCATGTGCCTTGTCTCCCTTGTCATCAAAAAAATCTTATTGATATTCCCGCGAATACATCGAACATGGACAACAAACCACCGCCAGAGATACCTACCGTTCGTCTATATGTTACTATTCCGGTAACACCAAGGTCATTGGTAAAAAAATATCCGCCGTTAATTTTACCGCCAAGCATTAGATCCATTGTCGTAGGTGCGGCAATAAGCGCTCCGCCAACGTACCAAGTGTCCCTCATAAAAGTGTAGCCGGCTCCAAACATCAGGTTTTGCGAAGGGCCCAATGCGCCTTGGCGAGTGCTTACTATAGTGGTAAGGCAAAGAGTGAATCCCGTTTTGCTGACAAAATTTACGTCAAACACAAATGAGAATTGCGGTATTGTTTCCACTATCGTGCCAAAGCCTCCGCCGATCCCCATCGTTCCGATAACGGTTCCTTCCTTTTCGCTTTGGGCAAAAGCAAAAGCAAAAGCAAAAGTGGAAGACAACAAAACCAACAGGCAGGAAATAACAATCGTTTTTTTCATCTTACCGCAACTCCTCGAATGTTCGTGAGCCGATTACCCATGCGGGTATGCCACTGCGTATATTCGACAGCACCACTACCGCAATGCCTTCCGTCGTATCAAAGCCCACATAAGTACAAAACGTGCTGTTGGCTCCGCCATGCCATGTAATGTTATTACCCCTGTCAATAAACCAGCCCAAACCCATAGCGTCCGTGCGATTGCCAAGTTCGGGAAAATCAAATGTCGTATTCACTTCAGCCCAAACTCTTTGGGCATATTCCGCATAAGTTAGTGTTTGGTTCATTTGCATTTGTGCAAATTTCATTAAATCCGTCACGGTGGACACAAGTCCCCCAGAGGCAATATAAGGGTTGCCTCTGTTCCATCTATAGTGAAACGACAAATTGCCTCTTCCATCACCCGCCCTGATACTGTTTAGCCCTAAATCCTGAAAGTATCTGCGTACCAACGATGCATAGTCTTCGTTAAATATGCTTTCAAGAACCAAGCCGGCGACAGAGAGGCCAAAGTTGGAATAGTTCCACGGGTAATCCCTGTTTTCCAAGTTTATCGTCCTGACATGATGCATCAGCATTTCCCTGGTCACCCCATACCAAGGGTTTTCGAATGGTGTGGATTTCGGCGGCAGAAAATAGGCATACCCGAATTGATACCCGGACGTATGGGTCAAGAGGCGTATGATTGTCGGGTAATAATCCTTTGGGGGAAGGTCGAGAAAAAGGTCTATCGAATTATCCAAACACTCCAGGGTTAATAAATTTTCGTATATGGCCCTGGCGAACAAATGTCCCGTAATTGCCTTCGAGATAGAGCCGATATCGTAAAGGTATTCCCTGTTTGGCCGCACCCTGCCGTTTTCACCGTAAACCGCAAACGACATTTCCCCGTTTTGAACGATTCCCACCGTAATGCGCGCATTTCTGACACCCCTTGTAAGGGATTCTATCATTTCTCTGGATGACATTCTTGCCATCTCTTCAATCGGCATGGGGCACGAAAAAAGGGAAAAAATGATTGGTGATAATAAAAGCACTAGAAATCGTCGCGCATAAGGTGGTTTCATTTTAGAACAATAACGGTTTGCTTGCGCTTTGGGAATGGGAAATTACCAAGATGCAGGAATTCGATACTAAGATGCAGTGTCGGATTGCTCTTTCTTGCGTTTCCGCAGCAATTCGTTTATTTCCTTTACGTCTTTCCGCGTTCTGACAAGGCTTGTCAAAACGGCAAACGCATAGATCGCAACCGCCATGACGACAAGGTACCAAACCGGCACCGTGGAGTACCAACCAAAAATTACCCCGGAGACAACAAGGACGGCAACTATATAGCTGACATCAAGCAAGAATTCCAGAACAGCGTAAGAGCTTTCGAATTTTCTGGTTAAAACGAGTCCCAAGTTGATAACGATGTTTGCCACGAGTATCTCAAACACCGTATTAAGAAGGATGGTTCCGTCGGGAATCACAATTCTGACGAAAATTGTCAAAAGAACCAGTGCCGCGCCGGTACACATCAGGCTATCCACGGCTACTTTTTTTATGTTATTCCTCATCCTGCAATATCCTTTTTATATCGGCGAGATACCTTCTGGTAACGTACAGGCGCGTCCCGTTTGTCAATATCGCCTCCATGCGGCTATTGAACAGCGGTTTGATCCTGTCCAGCTTATTGATATTCAAAATGCAGTGTTTGCTGATTTGAACAAACCCCTTGCCCTTTAATGTTTCGTTAAGCTGGTACAGGCGCAGTCCCGTTTTCAGTTTTTCCTTTTCGCAGTGGATAACCGCCACCTTGTCCAGACTTTCGATGTGGCAAATATCGCAAATATTTATCGTCTTAACGCCGTCATTTAGACCGCATTCTATTTGCGTGTCAACGGCCCTTAGAAATGAGACAATGCGCTTAACGGTTCTGTCCATCACCGGATACCTGATTGACACCTCGATATCGTTTTGCGAGGGGTTCTGTTCAAGATTCATAATCATATGTTCAATACCTTCGACATAATCCCGATATCCTGCCGAGTCTCAAAACCCATCCTTCGCCAAAACGCTTTCCCGGTTTCGTTCTCGTTGAAGATGAACAGATGGCATTTCGTTATACCCCGTTTCCTCTGTGCATCCATCGCCAAGCGGACAAGCTCGGCGGCAATTCCCTGACGGCGATGTTCCGCTGCGACCGCGGTGTGGTGGATATAGGCCCTGCGCCCGTCATTTCCACACAGAATCGTACCGACGATTTTCCTGCCGGATTTGCAGACAAAACTCTGTTCGGGATTGCGAGACAAATATACCTCGATATTTTCCCGACTGTCGGCCTCGCTCAACCCGATGCCCGGAACGGTTTTCCATAAGGAGTGGATTTCGTCATAGTCCTCTATTGTCATGGGTGTAAACGTTAAGCTCATCCTATCCTCCAGCCCAGTGGGCATCATATCATAAAAGAGAATACTGTACAATATCC
>Ga0209755_10003433_pt1 | contig 19870 bp, 15 predicted proteins | sample TergutCo191P1_FD_187301 | JGI IMG/M metagenome (GOLD analysis project Ga0209755, IMG submission 187301) | Cornitermes sp. P1 segment gut microbial communities from Petit-Saut dam, French Guiana - Co191P1 (SPAdes) (version 2) | ecosystem: Host-associated > Arthropoda: Insects > Digestive system...
GTAATTATGCTCTTATACATTTATTAATGAACTCATAAGTCAAATCTCATCAAATTCTAAAAGTACAAGGCAGACACTTTCAAATTTATGTTAAAGTGATGATAAAAATTTAAAAATATAGATCAAAATTTAAGCTTAATAATAATCTAGTAAGAGAAGATAATATTAACTTTCATTAAAATTAATTCTGATGAAAGTGATAGATCTAAAGTGTATCTACAAACAATGACAAATACTTCTTAAGATTTTTAGTTTGGGTCAAAACAGACATACTTGAAAGTTATCCTGTAATTGTAACCAAAATAATACGCTGTGCATATCATCTGTTCAGCATAATTCTATACTGTACTTATCAACAATCTTACACTTACACACATATGCATGTCCATACTAATACACATACAAATCTATTAACATGACTTACCCCCACATCCAGCAAACACATCCAGAGACCGTAGCCTTGTATGATTTTGGGGCCAATCCACTATTTTGACCTCAGTTTTTTTTTTCTCTTCCACTTCAGATTTCTTGCCTTTCCCTTTCCCCTTTCCCTAAAACAAAGTCAAATTTTTAACTTCAGTAATACTGCACATATTAACAATTACTAACCACGTCACGAACAGCAATGTCCATAACTTCATCATGCGGCCATGACACAGAAAGTGACTTCTCACCACTCAGGCCCAATTTCAGTCCAAGGTAAATGTAAAGGTAAAGCAGTCCCATTACAGGCCTGGACAGGCCTAGAGGGTTCCAGGAAGTTAAGGTTCCCAGATTTCGTGACAACAGCACAGGATGGTGGTAGGTTGTCAGCCTTACGCACTGGCCGCATTTACCCCAAGGAAATACTCCTGGTACTCATTTCTGTTAGAGGCTGAGTCGACCCCAGGGGCCATAGTGCGATCGGAAGAATTTTATGTCAATAAAAAATTCCAGTGACACCAGCTGGGATCGAACCAGTGACCAACGGATTTGTAACACAGCACCTTAACCACTGTGCTACTGCCAAGGTAAACATGGGGCTTTTTATGAAAGTGGCACTACACAAAATATCTCTCAGTGTATGTTACTTCTCTCCTGTTATTGATAATTTCACTAGTGCTGTGTACACATCATTATCAGGAGCAGAAAAGACACAATTAACACCACAGTGGCAAGGGACTCTACTGTAATTCTAAAATAAATGAAGTAAGTAAATTTAGTCATAAAGATAGGGAAGGTCTGTTGATAATCACTCAACACAGATTCATTTTTAGGCATCTTTGTGGAGGAGGGGGGAAATTAATATAAGCAAGAACATAAAAAACAAACATTACAAGTGAAAGGTACAACTGTCACTGTCTTATGTGCAATCTGACAAAAAATCAAGTGCCTACAATTTTCTGACACCCAAACTGGAAGTGACGTTAAGCGTAAGGTTTACATCCTCACTGAACTCATTCCTAATTTCTCTGCATTCCTCCATGTGGGGGTGTTCTCTGTGTTTAGTGTAGTGTGCATTTACAGACACCAGAAATCTATTAACCAAACACACAAATATGTCTGCCAAAATTATAAGGCAATCTCAGAATAACTTAACAAACTTTCTAAAGCTGCATCAATAGGTTTTGCAACAAAGCACAGACAAATAATTCACATCCATATGAACTCATAGCCATGTGGACCAGGCACAGCACTAGCACACTTCAGAGATCACATAGGCTAGTACAAGTCCTGGTACTGGTGTAAGTTTTCTTTTCTTTTTGTTTTGCACATGCTGTGTGCACACAAACACTCATAAACCTATATTATTTAAGTACAGTGTAAGTTTCAAAATTTATATGTTCAGCATTGGTGAGGCTAGACGTGTAATTGAAGAAGATATCTGTTACTTTTCTGTACCTTTCTTTCATTGGCATTCCGACCAAATGCGACTGTTGACAAACAACTTTATTTGCAAAACACTGCACATTACATATTTCCTTTCTTGAAGTATAACACTTATCACGCTGGTCTCAGCGCGGACTCAAATGTGAACTGAATGTAATACTGAGACAAAGCAACTTCACTGAGTGTCCTGACACAAAGGTCCAGACAGTACCAATCAATAAATATCTGGTATAAACGTAATGACTGGGCAGAGAAAAGCCACATACACAACAACAGGTACAAGTAAATTGGAAATGCTTGAAATTACAAGAGCTGTATGGTTACAGCACTTGAAGTTAGTCTTACATAGGGATCCCATCTTTGAAAATACAAAAACCAGGACGTACAAAAACATTCAGGGTAGAAGGCAAATATTTTAACCTCTCGTGCAATGGAAAAAGCAGAATAATTTATTAATATTATAACACCAAAATAATTCAGACAAAAATTATGATATCAAATTATGAGTATTACTCAAACTCAGACACTCAGATCACTTGCTCATTTTTCTTTACACATCCATTCAACCTCCACAATATCAGCTGAGCTTCTATAATGACTAATCTATACATCTTCCTCTTCCCCTCCTGTTGCTTTCTGTCAGTGATTGGTTGATGGCTGTCCTGCTAGTACAGATGTTTTACTCCGCCATGGGAGAGTAAAATATTTCATATGCATGGTCAGAAATATCACATTTTTATGACTTGGAAAAACCCTAGCACATCTGGCATCTCAAACTGAGTTTTGCAGGAAAATTGGTTTGAATGGGATCCCTAGTTGTAGAAAATTTCAGACACTTGACATATGTTGCCAAGTGTGTACAATAACATGCGGCCATGAAGGAGTGATGGTAAAGCTCCACACAGTTTTAACCTAGGAACCTTGAAATTAGATGTACAACAGGAATACAAAACATCCAAGGAAATCAAGACTTCTCCGTATTTTTTTTCAGCAGATTCAGACAGCATGTTGGAAATGCACAAAAGTGTATAAGTAGTTTACCGCAGAAAGAGCAACTGGCATCAGACAACTGTGCATAGATTCAATGCTGGTAGTGTTCTAAATATATTTGCTTATAAGGAATCAAAATTCACTTTACACACCATTTTCTTGTAGCAACTTACCTTTCCTTGGTTGCCAATATTCATAGCATGCACCGGTGGTTCCTCAAAGGTCTGTTTTATACTGTTGTATGTCTGAGAGAAATAAAATCTGTGGGGGCCACAGCTTGTCCATTCGGTCAATGAAACATTCAAGTTCTCACTAAACACAATATAGCATTTGCCCACCACCTCGCTGAAGTTCAACACACATTCTGTGGAAAAAGAGATATGTAAATAGTATTATGACTCTCTACTGGTAACGAACTATACAATTTCCTAGTCCTTAGTATTTTGTTAAGGCAATCACTGCTCACGTTGGGATTTCACGATTCAGCTGTATAGTGAAGGTTTCTTGATGTTTTTCAAAGCATTACTGCTGCCAGTTTCATTGTGAGTGGATCTGCAGAGGTCACGTGATGGCCCTTATATGGAACTGGCAGTGGGCAGGACATGCGAAATGAACAATGGGCAAAGGAAGACCATGTTACCAATGAACAGGGGAGCATTCTCCAGGGTAATGGCAGAGTCTTCTAGGAACCCAAAGGGTCATCATTACTACAAATGAAGAAAAGACTTGCAGATGGAGGATATGAAAAGAGGTGATTAACAGACTTTTCCACAAGCTGGAAATAAAAAAGAGGGGAAAAAATTGTCTCTCTTGGTGACAGAGAATCTTCAGTTGGTCTGCTTATGTGACCGGCAGCTGTTGTTTCATCTCAAGGAGCACGTGCATACAAGCTACCTTGTTCAAGTGGCACAACACACATCAGTCAAACAGGCACCAGATCTCCACTAGAATCTCCAAGAACATTAGAGGCACCAGTCTGGATAGCCAGCATTCACTGGTGACCAAACACTCTATGGTGATGAAACACCTCAACTTTGACAGAGTGGAGTTCATAGCTAACGTCCAGGCTTATGTACCTTGCATTATCAGAAAAGCCAACAATGAGATAACAAAATGCCCTTACAATTGGAACTTGGAGGATGAATAGAGTATAAGCTCAGCCTGGTCACACTTCTTCCCTCTAAAACCTCCACTCAACTACCTCCCCTCAAAAACAGCTGAATATCACTTGTGCAGTTCAACTGAAGATCCAGATTTGAGGCTCTCAAGGGAGTGTTGCTTAAGATCCCTTTTCACCAATAAAAATTAACCATCACCTCTTTTTGAAAACTCCAGGTTCATAGACAATCTTTTCTTTCAATGGCCTCCAAATGTCTCAAATTTGCTCTTCACCCCTAGCCACAACCTCCTCCCCTCCACATCCCTAGAATATCTTTTTCATTACCCCTTTTCATGACTAGGACATTTCCCTATTTGTTGGTGTCATATTCCTCCTCTGCAGTGTAATACTGGTGCTACAGGTGCTTTCACATCAGCCATATATCTTGTTAAGAACTGCCCAGATTAACTCTGGACATGTGCTGGGCTTCATTCACTTCATAAATCAATTCTCTGTGCTCTACTTGTTTAATTATGTGTCTGTATTTTAACCAAGAAAAATGATACTTTGATATTTGCATAAAATGTTCCTATTTTTTAAGAACATAATATATAACTATTTTCCAAATACCTAATTATACACAACAACATAACCTACTACACAAAGCTGCACTTCACAAAACACAGACACCCTCACTCAAACACACCACACATGTGCATGCATGTACGTTCGGCAGTAGCAGCAGCAGGTCATTTAAACAACATTTTTACAGCACACTGACAGAAGTATTTTATTGAAATAAGAAGATAACATTGTATTTATCATATATTTTTAGCTATGTTTTTGTATTAATTCAACACACCTACCATATTCATGTATGCACTGTTCCCCTGTTTGATGCTTCCAATTGTATTACACTGTATTCCTTGATGATATCCAAGCTGGACTAAAACACGTTGGACATGTGTTAAAGTTTGCTGCATGTTCCCACTCACAGTGTATGTTGTCGTTTGTTTAATTCTTATTACTAGTCAGCAAAACCTTGCCTGCTGATTGCACACATTTAAAACATTTTGTTTCAGGTCAACCAAAATACTTCCATTGCATGGATAAGCATTGTGATACATAAAATGAAGTGATGGACTCATGATTCAGCATACATAACATTCCTGTTGAGCAGGTCTAGCCCATCATCGCATCCTGGTGGAGGCGAGATTTACCGCACTTGTCCAGACCTGCCGTGGGGGCCCATCCAGCCTTCTGTACAATGGGTGGTGGGTCTTTCCAGGGGTAAAGAACGGCCGGGGCGTGATGCTGACCCCTGCCATGATCAAGAAAGAGTATAGCTACACCTCTACTCCCCCTATGGGCCGTACGGCCTGTACAGAGCCTCAGTGCCTGTACATGGGTGTACTTCACCTTTTTACTTTTATGTCTAGACCATCAGCTTCTTAGTAACGAAGGTGTTCTAAAGCAAGCCATTTGAGGTCATATTGTGCTCAAGATTCAGTTCTCTAGGAGCCCAGTGAGCACAAAATTTTCAAAAGTGCAGTCCATCAAGCATTTTGCTGTAGGCTAACACATGTGAACATCCTACTGTGTCCACCACATCTCCTGTGCTTACCCATCTGTTGGCTCCAGTCACTGCTTCCACCTGGTTCACAGCTGCATCTGACAATTTTCACTGAAAAACACTGTGTGTCAGTGTCTTCCAGTTTTGAATGTCCGTGTGCACATTTTTGAACCCAGCTGTAAACAGCTTTAGGTGACAAACAATTCGTGCCATACACAGAATGCATATATTCGTGAATACTGTTGGCCAATTGTGCTTGCACCCACTAAAAACAAACTACAGCAAGCTGATCTCTGACTGTGCACTCCTGCAGCACAGTTGCCAACTTTGACTCCTTCAGACACATCACTTACATATGTGCAATCTATTTGCAATGTGAAACCACCCTGGGATGTGCAACCACCTACTGTTGCAAACTCCAATCCATCTGGCACACAAGTGTTGAAATGCAATCATTTGTGACTTACTGACCTACCTTCACACATATGTGTAAAAGTATGTCATTATCAGTGTTACTTGACAATGAATCTGCTCAGCCTAGACTCCATCCATAAGCTTGGTCAACATATGTACGTGTTGCTGAACCACATGCCAAAAAAACTGACAAATAATGCCTCTGTCAATGCCAGTATAATACTCTGTGAGTGCAAACATACCTCAAATCAGCCTGACAAATAAGATTATTTTGTTCATATTGCTGATTTCTCAAAATCTATACTACAATCAAGGGTGTGCAAGGCAATGCAATGCAGTACTTGCCTTCCTCACTCCAATAACACACGTTTAGATCCACCTGCTGACTCAATGATGGTCTTCTGTGTGTGTTTTCTGGACGGTAGAGCTTGTTTACACGGATCCATATATCAGAAAAGGCTGTGACATTATCAGTGGATTTTAAAAAGATTGTTTTGATGTGACCAATACAGAATGGCTCTGGTGTCTCCACATTTGATCCCTTTACATGGTTTGTTGACTTACGATAGAACTCAGGATATAATTCTTCATCCACCTAACATGAAAACACAAATTATTAAAACATCATAATATATGGACATCTGAAGGGTCTGAAATTAAAGCTTCACATTAGGCATTTCTGCTGGACTAGAAAGTCAAAACAGGTATAAAAATGTGCCTGCCTTGTGCAAAGCACCTTCAAACATCAAACAAATATGACAAAGTTAAAATATACTAACAGGTTCTGGTATAACACACTGAAAATATGCTTCAAGTGGGAAAGAGACAGACAACCTCTGGGAACAGAGTAATATCCTCTTGTCTGACAAACATTTGGTGCACTTTTACACAATGCATACAGACAGACAAGACAAATTTCTTTAAAGTGATGGAAGGTGCAGAGTGCAGAAAAATGTGCACATGCTTATTAACTCCATGGAACAGAAAATCCATGAGAAGATAAAAATATAAAATAGGTAAAAACACAAATCTGAACATTTTAATCGAAAGTGAATTATAATGCGAATGTACAATTACAGATCTTTCGTCATCATCATCACCTCTACAGCACTGGGTGGGCCTTGGCCTCCTCAAGCAAATGTCGCCAGTGATCTCTATCCTGGCCAGCTGCCAGCCAATTCTACAATCCAGTTTCCTTGCATCATCCTCTACCCTGTCAATCCATTTTGATTTCAGTCAGCTACATCCTCGTTGACCTCCAGGGTTTGTCCGTAATATCTTTTAGGCAATTAGTTTTTGTCCATTCGCACAATAAGGCCTGCTCACCTCAGTCTACTGGATTTTATTACATTAACTATATTTGGTTCATTGTAAAGCTCTTTTAATTCTCTACTGTATTTCTTACACCAATGCCCTCTCTCGCATATTGGACCATATATTCGGCAAAAGATTTTGCATTTCGTAGATACTCAGTTTGCTTCCATCATTTTTTGTTGTAGTCCAGGTTTCTTTGGCGTATGTGAGTACTGGCCTCACAAGTGTTTTATATATATATATATAAGAATTTTTGTCTTCCTGGAAAGTAACTGTGACTTAAGCTGACTTTTCAGTCCAAAATAAGATCTGTTAGGGTCTGTACGATGTTCTGTAATTTCTTCTGAAAAATTATTGTAGCCAGTCACCAATGAACCAAGACAGGTGAAGTTATCATCTCTTTCAAACTACAGATCTCTGATGAATTAATTGTACAACCACTGTTGCAGTAGAAAATCAATAAGTACTATGTTCACAGGGTGTGTGTCTACAGACTTGGTTATCCAGCATGGAATATGCACGTGCCACATTGTCATCTGTGGCCTATCCAGCTCTATAATATTTTTCCACATTATCTCATAAATGGCACAAGTTTAAAAAAAAAAAGTTATGGAAAATAAAATGTGTATTTTGATTTTCTCTACAACATTTGTCTGAAACATTTCTCACTCTAAGAATAACCGAGTGAGATATGATCAACAATGTACATACCTATTCATGCAGAGTGCCTGTTGTTCTTGTTTAACTTTAATGAAACTTGAATTTTCTCAACAGATTTTTAAAAAAATGCTCAAATATCAAATTTCGTGACAATTTGTCCAGTGGAAAACAAGTTGTTCCATGTGGACAGAAGAACAGACATGACAAAGGTAACTGTTGCTTTCTGTAATTTTGTGAGCAAGCCTAAAAATGAAGACAACATGTAATTTCCCACAGGTCTCTTGAACTGTGAGAAGGCATGGTGTTCCAGTACGCAGTAACCATCTGCAAGTCTACATAATGTCTGACATAATTACACATACCTTCTGATCTTTGTTACTGTCCTTCTTTGTAAGAGTAACAGAGGCTGAAGCCTTGAACTTGAATGATCCAGGCCGTAAGAAAACTGATGTACCAACACGATACTCTTCTCCCCTAAGACGTACAACACCATACAGCACCTGAACATAAACAAAGGGTGGTGCAATAAGCATCTCAATTTATGCCATACAATCAACACAGTTATCTATACAGTGTCAGGCACTTAAATTCTATTTGAATGAAGTCATCCCATTGTGTATCTATATATTCACTTTATTACTACATACTGCCGTCAACACAACTATAATAGAATATAATACTAATGCAACATGTTCTGACTTACAATAGTCATCTTCAGGCTAAGCTAAGAACTGTTATTGCTTTTGCACATGCCACACACTTAACCCTACTTATAATAGCATAGTAAATATAAGTCATATTGTGTATAAAAACTGCAGCAAAAACACTGTAAGCCATATGGGATCCCAAATGCACACAACCACCCTGTAAAGCAATAACGGTTCTTAGCTTAGCCTGAAGATGACTATTGTAAGTCGAAACATGTAGCATTAGTATTATATTCTATTATAGTTGTGTTGACGGCAATATATAGTAATAAATTTAAATTCTAGTTAAACCACAGGGTGAAAAGGCATGGTTAAACAGATTAACACAAACAATTTTGATTCGATAAACAGTTTCTATAAAACATATATCAAAATATATTTTTTGATTCGGCAGAACTCATACAATTATTGTACATTTTAGGTCAATCCAATGACATCTATGGCAGACAACATAAAATATCTGAATAATTACTTGCAATATGAGGAATTGTTTGTCATGAAAGTATTAAACAGAAAGGCAAAAACTGAAAAAGATTGGATGGTGCAACAGAATAATAACACTACATACAGAAATTCCTATGTCTGTCAGATTTGGTGGGTATATTAAGCAAGTGACCATGAGGATTAAAAAAAAAAAAGACGTTACTATTTAACATGGATCCAATTCAGAAAGCGCAAGAATCATGGGAGTAAGAAATAACAGATGAGACAGTAATACTGAATACTATACTAATTTTGTCCATTATCTAACTGATACAGAACTCAAATCCATTACAGTAATGTCATTTATAAACTACTAATACAAATACTGGGCAGCACAGCAAAATCTGTTTTGCAGTTTTAGACACTAGACCCACTGATTCCTGTCCCATTGCCCTGCCATTCTGAAGAACAGATGACATCCCTCTTGAAAGAGAACCAATTCTGCTGTACACAATATACTGTCATAGCAAGCATATCAGAACAGGAAATAAACCATCAAGGTAGCAAAATTTCAAATCAGAGTTGCCACAAACCCTAAGAGCTTCATTAGATGAGTTAACAAATTGCAGCACACTGATTCACATTAGGAGATTCTGGTACCTAATCAGTTACCAAAGTCTTTTTCAGAATTTCTCTGTGAAACAGATGCTTGGAATTTTGCTAAAAAATTTTAAACCTACACAAATACATGCAACTTTAACACAGTTTCTGCGTGTATTAACTCTAAAATGATAAAAAATTCATAAACATTAGACATGCTGCACTAGCAGTATTAAATGCACATAGCACAATCACACAGCTAAGCATTACTACAAAACTCTTTTAAAGAAAATAAACAAATATCCAAATTGCACTTTAAAATGTTGCCAGATGATGGTGAAATCTAATGTTCCACTGAATGCCATCAAATATCCAGCTGTATCGCAATGTAACATACATCAAACACAGACAGCTCTGCTTCATGATCCTGAAAGGATTCCAGCTACATTATGAAAGAATAATTACACTCAAACATGAAATAAAGAAGTGGACATAAATAGCACTGGATAGATGACAGATCAGATCATCTTAGCTTCTAATTTCACCAGATATCATCTTGAATTTGCAAGCCAGATAGCAACTCCCTATAGGCTGGATGGCCCAAGGTTCAAACCTCAGCTATCATACAGATAGGGTCTGGGGCCCACCCAGCCTCCTGTTCTATGGGTACCAAGGTTACTTCCCTGGGATAGAGTGGCAGGGGCATGAAGTTGACTGCTCATGTCCTTCTAGTGCCATGGTGCAGCTATACCTCTACTTGCCCTATGTCTTCATGGTGTAAAAAGGATAATTTTACCCTCTCTTAACCCTTTATAATAGTGAATTTCCAGATCCATGGCCACCAGGCAAAATGCGAGGTAGTGTACATATCAACGTCAGCAGTCAGCACAAGGCATGCACAGCTTCAGAACAGCCCTTAACCCAGAGAAGGGTTTGATACTCACATGGTTTTGACTGTGTTAGTGAAAAAACATGGTGAATCATTTTAGCATGCTTTGCATTCAGTTCACCTGATCTCAAAACCAAGACCTCTGGAAAATGCCTGAACATTGTGTCAGTTGGTACACGAAGCACAAGTTTTATAATAAAAGGATATAATTTAGAGACAGATTGACAGTTCTGAAAGAAATTCCCATATTGTATAAGGAAAAGTGGAGAGACAAACAGAACCCACAATGACGAATGAATAACAGTGTACTAAATACAAAATTCTTCTAAAAATGGTTACTCTTTTGAATTAGTAATATAAGCAATATATCAACCAACAAATGCATCTAATAAAACACAATTCATGAGCATGTATCAAACTTCAACATGTTTTGGCACTGAGGTGCCAACCTCAGGCAGCCTTCTACAGCAAAGGAATAGACGTCAAATATGATCAACTAAGTACTGCATCACCCTACTGGAATGACAAAAATATTAAAATTCTAATAATACATAAAGCTGACAAGCACAAAATATATTACAATGCTGTGGTATTAAACTATATGATAGTGGGCTGCTTCAAGTACAAACTCGTACTACACTGCCTAAAACAAAACACTTCACACATTCAGTATGGATGTAATGTCTCCGGATCACACAGACTGAGACAGCCGTTCATATGCATACTGCATACAGAATATAAACTACTGTGAGCCTGTACTTGAAGCAGCTCAATATCACTTAGTTTTAATACCATAACATTGTAATTTTATGTTTTTATGTTTGTCAACTTTATGCAATTTAGAATTTTAACACTTTAATTATTCCAGTAAGTGTGATACAATACCTAGTTTAGTGTGTTGGACTTGTATTACACTGTTGTAGAAGACGCCCCAAAGATGGCACCCTGGTACCAAAACATGTAGCAATTTGTTATTTGTTCGAGAATTGTGTTTCATTAAGTGTATTTGTTGGTTAGGAATTGACAGTGAGAAAATGCATGGTATGAGTAACACACAATTAGTAATATGACTTTGTTTTGAGTGCACAGGTTGCACAGCTAGGACCGTACCAGCTGCTAATTTGGATCGTGACAGAGTCCAAAGACGCACACACTAGCTTGCAGCTGTCACATCTATCATCACAAAACCTACAGAAGTGAACTCTTTACAATTTAATAGTACATTACCTCAGAATTTTCATTTGTTATCCCCAACTTTTCATCGATACATGGTCTTAGGTATTTCGCCTCAACGTATAGGCGGTCACACGATACACAGAACCTGTGGTGAAAAATATAAGTATACCATTTTGTAAAGACACAAGTTCAGTAAATAAATAAATAAAAAAGAGGAAAAGAAAGGAAAAGGAAATAAAAACAAAACAAAAATAAAAAATAAAAAACCCTGCCGTACAGATCCCGAATTCACAATTCAAGTTTGTGATTTGATCTGTGCAATGAAGTTCAGGACCCCAATAAATCTACCTATACATATAAAGGGAAAAAATGAGGCCAAGATATATAACTGTTGGTTAAACCATAATATAATAATATATTACAGAGCACGCAAGCGCAGAAAGACATTTAAATTCAAAATTACAGGATAAATGATTCCTCAAAAGTGAGACCAGTTTACATTTTAAATGGAATCAATGCCAAGAAAATTCATGGGCAAAATTTTGCAATATTATAACAACCTTCATATTTAATACAAACCAGTATCGTGACTCTTCTCGGAGACAGGGTGGGTCTGCAGGTATGTCTTCGAACCGGCCGTGCATCCAGTCATATCTAAGAAATCAATTTATCTCCTTTTACAAAATAATAGTGCACAAGCATTCTCCAACTAGAAATCAATAACAACATTGCAACATAAGTGGTCCTGGATATAAGGATCTTTGTGTGAAACAGAATTCTCTGTATAACATTGTTACTACAGTGTTCATGGTCTGTGGTTTATTAACACTGATTTCATTAATGTAGACAATTAAAAACACTGAATGATGATAGTGTCTTATTTTGACATATCCTACAATTTGTCTGTATATATATATATATATATATGGAGGAGACCCATGAATATCCTGATTTGGAAAGGCAGTCTCCAGTCAGCACAGTCACATACAAAATAATAAAGTGCCTGTGATGAAAGAAAAATTTCATACGTCAAGAATTGTTATCAGAAGCCACAAATTTCCCATGACAGGCATTAGTGCATATTTATATTTAATACACAACTGACACACATATTCCTTTACTTACTACTGCTGATACAACAATCAGAAGAAAAACTACTTCTACAGGCATGTAAAGAAATAATTATTTCTATAGAAACCTTTCCTTCTTTCTTCAAGTATAAGCTAGTTAAAGTTACCATCAAGTTTGATAAAATAAATTGGCTAACAATTTAAAATTTCAGCTTCCTAAATTTTGTAATTATGTGTCTTCACTTAAGAAACACTGCCCACATCCTTAATAACCGGAAAAAGTACGTAACTAGAAAGAACAGCATGGGGAAACTGCAACGGAAAAAAAAGGTATGACAAGTCCATATAAACAAGAGACACTGAAGATATTCTTCCACCCACCCTCAAAAATTTTTTATACAGTCAAAAAAATGATGAAGATGCAGAGACAGAACATGCCTCCTATTTAGCAAGCAACATGAACCGTAAGCAACAGCTGGTAGCCACGATGTGTAGGCATCCCCAACACATGCAACAGAGGTGAACACCCAAACAACAGCACTCTAACAAATGAAAATATATGCATATCTCTAAGTTACATGTGACTCAGTTAGTATGGCAATATTTAAAAATAATACTAAAATGGAACATTCAAATTCCACACATCATAAATCAGGTGCATCATCACAAGCCATGACAATTAACAAATGATATGGATTATGAACATGCAGCAACAATTTAAAATGCCAAACAATGACTGTTACTACAATCAGATTCAACAAAACACTACAAAACAGTCAATAACAGGAAAAATTTTTAGCATATCACAACTTTACAGCTCCTTACCACATAACAAGACATTAAATTTAAAAAAGGAGGTATGTTAAGTATGTGATGTAATTTTATTAAACAATGTAACAGGATCAGCTGTAAGAATCTTTAATATCTTACACAATGGTGCAACATGACATGAAAATGGATGTGTAGAGGACTGAAACATGCCAGGCTATACTGATATACAATTTTAGGAGTAACAGTGTCATACAATGTTGGTTCACTGAATGAATTAACATAAAATAAAAAAAAATTATCTGCATTTATTAATATACAGAATACAAAATATGGTTTAACAAAGTTGATCTTTGCACATGTTTCTATCATGAGCCACTCTGCAGAAAAATGGTACAAAATCTATTCATGCGGACAGCAAGCATGTACTGAGAAGTTCAGTGTTTGCATAAATGTGACTTACAGTTGTTGAAAGAAGAATGTTTTGCCATCATCTAAAATATCATTTTCGTGGGAGACCTCCAGACCTCCCAGCTTGGCCCAGTTGTCTGGAATGACTTTCTGAGTAACCGTTGCCTTTCTTATGATTGCTGATAGGTCGAAATCCTCACACTGGTCAATCACAAACAGCTCCACTGGATCTGCTGTCTCTCCAAGAACCGTGTCACAGCCACGACTACACAAATATAAAATTACTGACTGGGATATGTGAAATTCCAACATAATTTGTGGCCTCACATGCCATACTCTTGTTCTGAGTTAAATATTTCTCTATATGTAACATCCCTGCTGGTGTATCAATCATAAACAACTAAAAACTCTCCAATCACAGCCAACAGCACTTGGGGCCATAACTAGTTGCTGCTTAATAAAAATGTTCATAAAAGTGTGCTGGTTGTCATAGGAGATTGTGATCGTGATTGATGTAGGGAAATGAAAACTATAACATCTGAACTCAAATACACTGAAAATTGCACTCTCAGTGTCATACAATGTCTGCATATTAATTTTACTGGTCATTAAAAGCAAATAAATACACTTCTTTGATGTCACACATTCTGTTCTTTAAACTGTATTATCTCATACATGTTACAGTTCATTTGAAACATGATCAGGGAGAAATAGAACGAAATATACAATTAGAAAACAGAATATAAACAACAGAATATATTACATCGCATAAGTGTATTTACATGGTTTTACACATTTATTAACTGATAAAAGTTATTAAACTACATGCCTGACTACTGATTCAACCAAGGACAACATTTACACAAACACTGTTTGACCAATTCTGTGAATACCAAAGGGACATCACAGCCTTATTGACATATAACTTCCGTAACATCAGTATCTGCATGATGACGATATGACCAGCTGAGAAAGGAAACCTGAATGTCAGAGAAGTATGTTCTTGCCACTTTGAACAGCAACAGATTCCTGAAGATGTTGTACTGCCACTGCTTTTCACCTGTGTCTTACAGATATAACACAGCTGGGACAGCACACCCTGTACAGTGACTAGGCTATAGGTTGCTCAACCATGCAATCATAAGTTGATTCCTGGCAGTGACAAGAGATCTTTCCCTCCTCCAAAGCATCCAGACTAGCTCTGTGGTCCATGCAGCCTCCTATGCAGTGGAAACTGGGGTGTCTTCCTCCATATGAATTTAAAGAATGCACAGACAAAGATGAAAATGTAGCAAAGTTTGTATTTTGGAACAAAAATAAGAAATCAAAATTACATCACTGAAGAACAGCAGATTGCATTAAAGGAATCCAATATGGAATGTTTCATTTTTCTGCCCCACTAAAACCTATAGTAGATATTACCAGATGTCATACGTAGGTGTAAAAACTTCATCTCTTGCCCTGTGAAATTCACAAGCTGCAGGTGAAGAGGAGCAAACTGCTAAGAAGAACAACAGAAGCAAGTAGAAGAGAAATTTTCAGAATAGATAAAATGAGGAGTTGCATAACCTGTACTTTTGAACCAACATTAGGGTGACCAAATCAAGGTAAATGTAAGGCACTAGACGTGTGGCATACATGATGGTAATAAACCCACGTAATTTGTCAGAAAGCCTGCAGGAAGGAGGCCACATGAGACCCTAAAGCACAGACACAAGATATCATCAGAACAGACTTTAGCCTTTATAGTCTCAAAGGCAAAACAGTACCCTGCTACTCATAATGTTCTTCAAATCATCTTCATGTATCTAAACACCTATCTACTTTCAAACATTGAACTGTCCTCTTACAACAGGTACCTATTTTTACTAACTCATATTTTTCTAATAGTCATAATTTAATTATAGACATCTACAGGCAGAAAAAGTACACAACTTGAATTGAAATAAAGTTTTAAATGAATACATTATGTTCAGATCAGCAACATCTTTTCAAGAAGACTTACCAGAACCAACAGCCATGGACAGGCATAACAGTACACAACTTATATTGAAATAAAGTTTTAAATGAATAAGCTACGTTCAGCTCAACAGAACATGAACATTTATGACAACCAACAGCCATGGACAGGCAGGAAAGTACACAACTTGTATTGAAATAAAGTTTCAAATGAATACACTATGTTCAGATCATCATCGTCTTTGTTAAACCACAAACACTTACGAGAACCAACGGCCATGGACAAGCTTTCCACCAGCCTTGTTTTCAAACAGGTACATGACTCGGGCAATGTAGAGTGCCTTGTTAGAGTCAAAAGGTTCCACCATGACGCAGTCGTTGGGTCTAATTTCTTCACCATTGACCATAACAGCACTGACAAAAAACATAAATCTTAATCAGGATCATGGCAAGGAAATACACTCAGTATCAGCTGTGCTATGTGTGCTTATAGAAGCACAGACAAGGAATTTCTCACAATTATTTTATGTCGTGACAATACTTATAAATCATATTAGCACTGAATATTTGATCTCCATAGATTATAAATCGTGTACATAATCTTGAGCCATGACAGAACTCGCAGACAAAGATGAATCAGGTACCTGAAAAAAAGGACACAAATGACACAATAACAAATTATCAGATTAGAGAAAATACTATGCAAGTTAACAACAGGAAACGTTCTTAGCATATACGAGCTTTAGAGCCAGTTACTAAACAACAGAACATGAAATTTAAAAACAAATACACGTGAAGGTAAACAATGTTTTAATTATTTTAAACAGCAAAAGAGAACTGTAATACACTTCAATGGCTTATACGTTAATGCGATATAAAACAATGCAAATAGGGATATGTTGTACAGTGATGATGCTTTCAATAAAATGATAAATGCACCAGGTCCCTATTTTTGATACCTTGACATGTGACTCCCTGCATTTGTGACCTTCCTGACTGTAAGAACGATGCTCAAAGTATAACTAAAAGTTACAATTATGACCAGCACATACAGAAAACTCCCCCCCAAAAAGCAAGAATTCAACCAAGTCCTCCCACATGTCCACAAGTTCTCCCTCCACACCACTTTTCAGTAACATTACATTTTGATAATTCAGATGATCCTGCACCCTCTCCGTCAAACTTTCTCCATAAAAACCTCCTCTTCCGAACTGCTGAAGACAAAGGTGCTTTGTGAATGGAGTTTTCATGATACATGTTTACAAACTTTGAAATGTATTTTATACGCTTTGCTTTCATATTGTGTGCTGCCACCCAAGATATTTACTTCCAAAATCAACTGGTATTTTTACAGGCTTCCACAAATGAAACCCCAATTTATAACTCTGTGCCTATGGGAAGTATGAAGTGACATGACAGTTCACTTTGTGATCAACATCTAGTAACTAATTACATCACAGGTAGAGGGGCCACCTGCATACTTACAAAAACAAATAATTAAACAAAAATCTCCACACATTTCATTAAATATACAAAAATAATACAAAATGTTCAAACAAAAGTTGACCTTAACACATTGTTTCATGTACCAGATGTTTGTATTGTGAGCCATTTCTCAGAAAAATTATATAAATGTGGAATGGAGGCACACACGCAGAGCTGTGCTTACTGAGTACAGCATACAAGACACAACACTAAGATGTTAAATACAACTAAAAATTAAAAATACCAACACACATATTAGAAGTTGAATATAACACATATAACATACAATGAGGAATTCACAAATATTTCTCTATGCTCAATTATGAGCAAAATGTTCTTGGATTTTAACTTGCTATGCTTGCAAAATTTTGAGAATAATTTTTGGGTTTCAGTAACCATGTACTTGACATGTGCCTTACCTTCTATGTCAATTTTCTACAAGTCAATTGAGCACAACTGGCAAGACAGCATTCTTGCATTCTGACTTGCATGAGTGTTCATGGAGTGACAACAATAGCTCTTGGATCAATTTGACCCAAATTAACTCAAAGATACATCACCACCACAAAGGCTTAGATATAGCACATTATGCAAATTTCACATCCTATTTGTAGTATGATTTTATTACAGTTTTAACAACACATCTAAATACTGTTTGACATCACAATATTAAAATTGTATATAAATAGACAGCAATATGTAAATTTTTACCGATTACATATGACAATTTGCAATTAAGGCTGTGTACATCTATGAAGTTTGTAGCTCCCTGAAGATGGTTATATCCTGTGGTCAAAACACGTAGGAGCAGTAAATCAATAATAAATATTGTGCAACAAGTTGGAAGTGAGAGACTGTATATATTGGACAGTTGCATGAAAAATGTAAAACGCTACAAAAGTTTCAAACCATTCAAGTTCGCCCTGGTCTGTGTATGCTGACGCACACCCAACACATGCTGCATACTTCAAAAGTTTTATCAGAATAATGAATAAGAAGTGCATGGTCAGTGATCTGGACACTTAGAACCAGCTAAACCACTGTAAATTCAGAATAAATAAATAAATGAATAAATAATAATAATAAATTCAAAATTCAAAGCACTAGGCATCAAAATGACATACAAAAGGTATACACATACACCTAACACAGTATGTGAACATGAGGACATGACAATGTTACGGAATCAAAAGGTAAGTGCAATGGAGAGTTATGGCAAAAAGGTCAGATGTAATAATTAGAGAGAAAGAGAACATGCAAACTGACAGATGTGGCAATATCAACGGACAGAAATACCACACACACAAGGCAGCAGAAAAGAAAGTAAATACAAGAGTTAATGTATAGAGATACAATGAACATGGAACATGAAATGTATGAGTACAGCAATAACAGTAACAAAAGTTTTAAAGAAAAACTTGTACGTCATATCAGGAAAACAATCAACAGATTCACTATAAAAGACAGCCACACTTGGAACATCACACATAATACAGAGAGTACTGTAGTCTGAAATTTGAAGCCAGGGCAGTGAGGATCACAGTTGGTTCAAGGGGAACAGTATCAGGCAGAAGAGGCCTATTAAAAAAGACGATGATGATTATGATGATGACAACAATTACTGTTGTTGTTTTTGTTGTGATTAGGGATTTTGCAACTTACCTGAAGAATTTCCGCCTACTGTCAACCTTGATGGGATCCCCAAGCCACTTGACATCACGCTTCTCACGAATGCGGATACCTGTCGGCCTGCCAGCAAATGAAATGTCTGAACTTGCACTCTCTGTCAACGAACCTTCATTGTCCTCCATCTCAGAGTCGTCTGCCTCCTGAATGGCCATGTTTGGGCACCTGAGAACATCATCAAAGTGTTTCGAAACTGCACCTATCCTACAATACACAGGGCTCAAAAATCCACAGTGGCACAAACCATCTTCTAAAAAAAATATTCAATTCATGAAAGAATATTGTCAAATATAAATTACATAAATAATTGATATAATATTAATATATGTTCTACTTGATTGTGAGTTTGTCTCTAACTGAAGATGGTGAAGCAAATTAAAACAATGTACCTGGGGAAAGGGTTCAGAAGTTTGTGAAATGCTCAGTAATTTATTAACTCGATACTTACCTACAGGTATTAAAGAAACATTCAGTCAGTACAGCCAAGTCCATAACACATTTCAACACTTTCATAACAATTCTAAAATGAGCCATCCCCATTCTGTGTATATAAACAATAGGTGTAGGTATCAGTCAATAACACAACAATATCTAAAAAGATGTTTAATAAAGGATGATAATGAGTACATGTTTCGGCCTATTGCGGCCATCATCAGGTTTTCATCCAAAAGTATGGTAGTAGTGCTTTATAGGATTGGTATGTTTATGTCACGATGGTGAGATCTCAACATCTGTGATGTTTGTTATATGCTATTGTTAAGGGTCACGGGTGGGGGG
>Ga0209755_10003434_pt1 | contig 19868 bp, 12 predicted proteins | sample TergutCo191P1_FD_187301 | JGI IMG/M metagenome (GOLD analysis project Ga0209755, IMG submission 187301) | Cornitermes sp. P1 segment gut microbial communities from Petit-Saut dam, French Guiana - Co191P1 (SPAdes) (version 2) | ecosystem: Host-associated > Arthropoda: Insects > Digestive system...
TCAAGGAGATTATCGCGGCTGGGGGGTTGCTGGCATCCATCAAAAAGAAGCAGGGGAGATCGTAATGAACGCTAACATAGCGGTAATTTCCGGGGACGGGATTGGCCCCGAGGTGGTCGAGCAGGCGCTTTTGGTTCTGGATTGCGTGGGCGAAAAGTTCGGTCACAAATTTTCCTATAAAAACGTTCTCGCTGGTGGTTGTGCCATAGACGAGTGTGGTACCCCCCTCCCAAAGGAAACGCTGGACGTGTGCAAGGCATCGGATGCGGTTTTGCTGGGTGCGATCGGTGGCTGGAAGTGGGACACCCTGCCCGGGGATCAGCGTCCAGAGCGCGGACTGCTGGGGCTTCGCAAGGGGCTGGAGCTTTTCGCCAACCTTCGCCCGGCCGTGCTCTTCGAGGAGCTGGCCGAGGCCTGTCCCCTGCGCCCGGAGCTTGTGGCCGGGGGGCTGGACATCGTTGTGGTGCGCGAGCTTACCGGGGGGATTTACTTCGGTGAGCGTGGGCGCAAGGATACGCCGCAGGGTCAGGCGGCCTTCGACGTGGAGCTGTACTCCGAGGCCGAGGTTAGCCGGATTGCGAAGGTGGCCTTCGACATGGCGATGAAGCGCGGCAAACACCTTACCAGCGTGGACAAGGCGAACGTGCTGGAGTCATCCCGTCTGTGGCGCGAGGTAGTGATCGAGGTCGCCAAGGATTACCCGGAGGTTACCCTTAGCCACATGTACGTTGACAACGCCGCGATGCAGCTGGTGTCGTCGCCGAAGCAGTTTGACGTGATCGTTACCAGCAATATGTTCGGGGACATACTTTCCGACGAGGCGAGCATAATCACTGGATCTATTGGGATGCTACCCTCCGCGAGCCTTGCCGAGGGGAACTTCGGGCTGTACGAGCCGGTGCACGGATCCGCGCCGGACATAGCCGGGCAGGACAAGGCGAACCCGATGGCGACGATACTTTCCGCGGCGATGATGCTGCGCTACACCTTCGGGCTTTCCGCCGAGGCGGACGCGGTGGAGGGCGCGGTGCAGAAAGTCCTGTCGAAGGGCTATCGTACCGGCGACATTCACCGAGGGGAAGGCTCGCTGAAGCTGGTGGGGACAAAGGAAGTTGGACAGTTGATTGCTGGGGAGATTTGACGCAACTATTGACGTGGGTTTACTCGCCCTGTCGGGCCACGGGAACGTAGAACGTTGTCTACATGGCGAGATCGATGGCACCAGTGGGTCCGACGATTCAACGGAGGAAGTTGTGAAGAAAGTCGCTTCATTGGGGTTTTGCCTTAGAGTATACGTCAAGCGCATAGGTCAATAGGGGAGGTTTGATGGCCAGACGGAAAATGCTTTTGGTTTTCAATCCCAGATCTGGTATGCAGAACTTCCCTGGCCATCTTTTCGAGGTGGTGAACAAGTTTACCTCGGTAGGCTTTATCGTCACGGTATACCCTACGCAGGCCCCTGGCGAAGTTGGCAAGATCGTTGCGGACTTTGCGGGCGAGTACGATTGCCTGGTTTGCTCCGGTGGGGACGGCACAATCGGCGAGGCCATTGATGCGCTTATGTCCCTGAAAAAACGCCCAGCCTTCGGGATTATTCCCTCCGGGACGATCAACGACTTTGCGTCCTCTCTGGGTATCCCAAAGGACATCGGTGCGGCATCCGACATTATCGCCGGCGCAAGCCCCAAAGCCCTGGATGTGGGAAGATTCGACAAGAAGCATTTTTCCTATGTAGCTGCGTTCGGGATGTTCACGGACGTGCCTTATGCTACGCCGCAGAACGCAAAGAACCTATTTGGAAAACTTGCCTATTTTTTGGAGGGGGTAAAGCGTTTCGGGTCGGTCGAATCTTTCCGTTGCGAATTCGTGCTGGACGATGAGGCGGTTACCGGCAATTTCGCCCTTGGAATAATTGGGAACGCTCGCTTGATTGCCGGCATAAAACTGCCAGCGGAAATGGGTGCGCAGATGGACGACGGCTTGTTCGAGGTAATCCTGGTACGCAAGGCGCGTACCCTGAAGGAGCATCAGGAAATCATTTCCGCGCTGCTAACGCAGGAAGAGAACGAACTGCTGACAATCCGCAAAGCGAAGAACATAACGTTCAGCTCCGCCAAGCCAGTGGCATGGACATTGGACGGCGACTTTGGCGGCGAGTACACTGCCGCTGACATAAAAAATTTGCGCCATGCCCTTGAAATTATCGTGCCGGCCAAAACGGAACAGTAGCCCAGCTTTTGGGACGATGCGGCGGGAAACAGTTTGCGACTCGAAGCCGTGGAAGGAGGATTATAGGAAAAGCCTTTCAAAATGGCCTAGTGGAAGCCACGGGACGAGTATGCCGATGCCATAAAAGGCGTGTATGGGATATTTTTCTTTCTCCCAGTGGGTAAATGTAAAATTTCTGCCTCGCAAGATGCTTGACTTTAAATTTCTAGTCTGTTATTATGCTCGTGGTACAATGGTTCCGTAAAAACAACCGTATAATTCATGTTTACACCTGTATAGGAGGTCTGCGCTATGGAAAATACAAAAGCCACCGGCTTTAAAAAACATCTTCCGAACATTTTAACTTTCACCCGCCTTTTTGGTTCCTTTTTGCTTCTGTTCTTGATGGGTTTTGAAAGGGACATTGGTCCTTTTAATGCGGTTCCATGGGTTTGGCTTTTGGTATACATTGTTATAGTCATAACAGATCCACTCGATGGTTTTATTGCCCGAAAGTTTAATGCGAAAAGCAGTTTTGGTGCTGTTTTGGATTCCGTCAGCGATGCGGTGCTGATCGTAATCGCCGCGGCAACTGTCTTTATTGTATTTGCGTTCGATAACCTTTCAAACCTTCAATTCTTGCTTTATATTGGCGCATTGATTTTCTGTTTGGCCAATAGGTTAAACGGAAACCTTTATTCGAGAATATTCTTTGGTAAGGCCAATATGGTGCACTCGTACCCACAGAAGCTTTTTGCCGCAAGCTGTTGCGTTGTGATAGGGTTCTGGGCGTTTCTTCGCGATGTGCCGTGGTGGTCTGTCGTTGCCCTCTTGTCATTAAACCTGTATGCCACTATAGATGAGATTGTTTATTGTGCTCGGGCCGCTAAATATGATGTCAACTTTAAGGGGCACGGGTTTCAGAAATATGAGGTAAGAAAGAAATAGCAGGAGACGGTCCCTAGGGACATATTTATTCGGCGTATAACAAGCCTTGTCCATTACCCGACAGAATGGCGTTTCCATACATATGTGTACGTATGTGTTGACTAATCTCGCTGTTTCCCATATCCTGAAGCAAACAATATGCGAAATGGGGGTTTTCCATGAAAATTGCGATTAACGGTTTCGGGCGCATAGGGCGCTTGGTGTTTCAGGCTCTGGTAGGGCAGGGGCTGCTAGGAAAAGACAAAATCGATGTGGTTGCGGTGGTCGATCTTTCCACCGATGCAAAGTATTTTGCCTATCAGTTAAAATATGATTCAACCCAGGGTCGGATGAAGGCCGAAATCGGTACCGATGGCGAGGATGTGCTGGTCGTCAATGGGCACAAAATCAAGTGCCTTTCTGGCAAGGGCCAGAAGCCAGAGACGCTTCCTTGGAAGGACATGGGCGTTGAGTACGTGCTGGAGTGCACCGGCATCTACAATACCGAGGCGGCCTACGGGCACATTGCCGCTGGTGCGAAAAAGGTCATTCTTTCCGCCCCCGGTAAATCTGGCGATGCTTCCAAGCCTATCAAGACCATCGTTATGGGCGTGAACGAGGGCGAGTACGATGCGGCGAAGTACAACGTTATTTCCAATGCGAGCTGCACCACCAACTGTCTTGCGCCGTTGGTTCACGTGCTAATTAAAGAAGGCATCGGCGTGGAAACTGGGCTTATGACAACGATCCATGCGTATACCGCAACCCAGAAAACTGTGGACGGCGTTTCCCAGAAAGACTGGCGGGGTGGACGTGCGGCGGCCATAAACATCATCCCTTCCACCACTGGTGCGGCGAAGGCCGTTGGCGAAGTGCTTCCCTCAACCAAGGGCAAGCTGACCGGCATGAGCTTTCGGGTTCCCACGCCTACTGGTTCCGTGGTTGACCTTACCTTCCGTGCCGAAAAGGATACCTCTATAGAAGCAATCGATGCGGCGCTGAAGAAGGCCTCGGAAACCTACCTGAAAGGCATCCTGAAGTATTGCAACGAGGAGATTGTTTCCACGGACATCATCCACGATGAACACACCTCGATTTACGACAGTCTTGCCACACTCCAGAACAACTTGCCTGGCGAGAAGCGTTTCTTCAAGTTGGTTTCCTGGTACGACAACGAGTGGGGCTATTCGAACAAGGTAGTTGACCTGCTCAGGTACATTGACAGCAAGTAGCAAGAATTAGGGCTGAGGGGTTCCCCTCAGCCCGATACGGTTTCAGGCGGTTCCTCTATCATCAGTTTCCCCATAGTTTCTTAAGTTGTGATTGTCTAAAACGGTCTTCCGCAAGTTGCCCGAGATGTCTCATTTTAAAATGTTACCGAAGCTATGTCCGATTCACTGGGGGAAGGAACCAGTTAAACTCGTGGCGTACTATGCTGGAGTCGGATTGGAAAAGGACTGAAATACGAGAAATTGTTGATTGACACTTTCATCAAGAAGCGTCATAATGTTATCTTAAGGAGAGTATGACAACTTTAACAGGGAATTCCTCTCCATTTGCTTAGGCATTTGCACTCACAACGCCAAACATATCCTATTATTAGGGGTGAACCTAGGTACCATGGAAGACGAAAAGAAACTTGTAATTCTGGTAGACGATAATCCAGCAAACCTTCGCATTGGCAAAAATGCTCTGATACAAAGGTACACTGTAGCCACCGCACCTTCGGCGGAAAGGCTCTTTAGCCTTCTTAAGAACAACCATCCCGCCCTAATCCTGCTGGATATCGACATGCCAGAAATGAACGGGTACGAAACAATCAAAATCCTCAAGACAAGTGAAAAAACGAAAGACATTCCGGTTATTTTTCTTACAGCCAAAACCGAATCCGTTGACGAATTCACGGGACTTTCCTTAGGGGCCATCGATTACATTACCAAGCCTTTTCAGCCGGACTTGCTTCTTAAGCGCATAGAAGTACATCTTTTGGTAGAAACCCAGCGGATGACTTTGAAGCAGCAGGCCACGGAACTTGCGGATTTCAATGCCAACCTGCAAGAAATGGTTGCGGAGAAAACTCAAGAGGTTGCGGAAAAAACCCAGGAAATTGTGAAGCTACAGGACACCCTGTTAAAAACCATGTCGGAAATGGTGGAATTCCGGGATGACATTACGGGCGGTCACATCGAGCGTACGCAGCGATGGGTACAGATTCTTCTGGAGGAAATCGACAGGTGTGGCATTTACCGGGAGGAAATAAAAAATCTGAACATGAATTTGCTGCTCCAATCCTGCCAGCTTCATGACGTGGGGAAAATATCAATCGACGACGATATCCTAAAGAAACCTGGAAAGCTGACTTCCGTCGAGTTCGAAAAAATGAAGAGGCACACCGTCATTGGGCAACAGCTAATCGAAAAGATTGAATTGCCGGAAAAGGAAAGCGACTTCCTCAAATATGCGCAGACTTTTGCTTCTAGCCACCATGAAAGATGGGACGGAACCGGGTATCCAGTCGGGCTTAAGGGAAGGGAGATACCCCTGCTGGGCCGTATCATGGCGATTGCCGATGTCTACGATGCGCTTATATCAAAACGCCCTTACAAAGAACCCATTAACCATGAGTCGGCAGTAAGAATTATAAATGACGGTAGCGGATCCCAGTTTGATCCTTCCCTGGTTGAAGTATTCAACAATGCGGCGAATCTCTTTATAAGCTCAAACCCTTTGCGCAACAGGTAGGAAAAGCCCCTTGAGAAATATGCGGATTTGCAGCATAATCACCTGAAATGGTATCACGAATAGCAGTCATTGGGGCTGGCGCATGGGGAACGGCGGTTGCCAAGATTATTGCCGAGAAGGGAAACGATGTTGTCCTGTGGAGTTTTGAAGAGGACAACAGGGACGACATTAATCTGCGGCACGAAAACTGCCGATATCTGCCTGGCGTAAAGCTGCCGAAAAATTTGCTGGCCACCTCGGACATAGTGGAAGCGGCTTCCGACAAGGAATACATTATTTTGGCGGTTCCCTCGCTGTATCTGCTACAAACCCTAAGACAGATCCTTTCCGTGCCGTCCATCCGGGAGGGGAAAACCGCCATCTCGGTTATCACCAAAGGCTTTCTGCCGACGGAAAAGGGCCCACGGCTTATCGTGGAAACCCTGGAGGACTATCTTCCTGGTTTTTATCAGCATTCCCTGGTGTACATAGCCGGGCCAAGCCATGCCGAGGAAGTTTCCCAGGGAAAAATTACCGGGCTTATTGCCGCCAGCGAAAATGCGAGAAACGCCCTGCGTTTTCGGGATCTTTTGAAAAGCAAGGGCCTGTTCGTGTTTCCCTCGCTTGACGTGCGTGGGGTTCAGGTTGCCGCCGCAACGAAAAATGTTATCGCCATTGCCTTTGGTATGCTGGAGGCATTTAAGATCCTGAACAACCAGGCTACCATGAATAGCCTTGACGAAAATGTTACGGATATTACCAAACTGTTCGGGGACGGAACCGAGTCCCTGCTTCTTGCCGCTGGCCTCAACGAGATACAGGCCCTTGGCATGGCGATGGGCGCAACCCATCCCGAAACTTTTACTTCCATTTCCGGCATAGGCGATCTTGACGTTACATGCCGTTCCGTTTTGGGCAGAAACAGACGTTTTGGCAAGGAAATCATAGAAAAGAAGCTTCTGGAACCGTTCAAGAATATTGACGATCTTCTCGAACGGATAAACGAGATTGGTTACTTGCCAGAAGGTGTTGCGGCGGCGAAGTATGTCAACATTCTTGTCGAAAGGCACCACCTGACCATGCCTATTTCGACAGGGATCTACCAGATTCTTAACCGTGAGATCGAGCCGTTTGATTTCTTGTGCAAATTTTTTGAACGGCTGGGGTTTACGTCTTGAGAATCCCAAGTAAGTTTTTACGCATAGCGAAAGGAGAATAAAATGTTCGATAAACTAACGCAAAAGATAACCGATGCGATGCGCTTTGTTTCTGGCAAATCGACCATCAGCGAGAAGAACATCGAGGATGCCGTTGATGCCATAAAGATGGCTTTGCTGGAGGCGGACGTAAACCTACGTGTGGTACGGCGTTTTGTCAATTCCACTATCGAGGAAGCCAAGGGCGAAAAGGTTCTGCGTGCCGTGGATCCTGGACAGCAGTTTGTCAAAATCGTTCACGACAAACTTGTTTCGTACCTAGGCGGGGATAATATTGCGGAACAGAAGCTAAAGCTGAAAGGCCCAGACGTTATTTCCACGGTGCTGATGCTGGGATTGCAAGGTTCCGGTAAAACCACCAGTTCGGCTAAGCTGGCCCTGCGCCTTAAGAAAGAGGGCCGCAAGCCCCTGCTGATTGCCTGCGACCTTGTTCGTCCAGCCGCCATGGAACAGCTTGCCGTGTTGGGCCAGCAGATCGGCGTACCCGTCCACCGTGAGGAGGGCGCAACGGACAGTGTTAAGGTATACCGCAATGCTCATCAGTGGGCAAAGCAGAACCTTATCGACACTCTGATTGTCGATACCACCGGTCGCCTGCAAATCGACGAGCCGATGATGGCGGAGCTTTCACGCCTTAAAGATGTGGTACAGCCCGACGAGATGCTTCTTGTTGCGGACTCCATGACTGGTCAGTCTGCGGTTGACATTGCAAAGACCTTTGACGAAAAAATCGGCCTTACTGGTGTGGTGCTTACCAAGTTCGATTCGGACACCCGTGGTGGTGCCGCACTTTCGCTAAAGACCATTACTGGCAAACCCTTAAAGTTTACGGGTACGGGGGAAAAGCCCGAGGACTTCGAGCCTTTCCACCCCGAGCGCATGGCTGGGCGCATCCTGGGCATGGGCGATGTTGTAAGCCTGGTGGAAAAGGCCCAGGAGGTTATCGATCAGAAAGAAGCTTTGGCGCTCCAGAAAAAAATGGAGAAGGAAAACTTTACGCTGGAGGACTGGCTGACCCAACTCCGTGCCGTAAAGAAAATGGGTTCCCTACAGTCGATGCTGGATATGATTCCTGGAATGCAGGGACAGGTAAGCGAGGAAGATATCAACAAAGCGAACCTAAAACGGCAAGAGGCAATCCTTTCCAGCATGACTCGCAAAGAACGCGCCAACCATCTTATAATCGGACCCCCCCGGCGTACACGCATAGCCCGTGGTTCCGGCACCTCGGTGGCGGAGGTCGCTCGCCTTCTTAAGCAGTTCGAGAAGATGCGTGGGATGATGAAGAAGATGGCGAAGATGGGGAAAAGTAATCCTGCTGGCATGATGCAGAACATGCAGGGGTTGATGGGACGATAAGAACGGGAAAAGTGGCGAGGAAGGCATATTGCTTGGGCTGTCGAAGGGTAACACCTTTGGTAGCCCTTCTTTATCTTGATTACAGGGCCACCTAGGGAAACAAAAAATTTTCCATGTTGCGCAGCACACTGGAAAAGTCGGAAAAGCTAGTTCCGGTCTCTGGCAGGGAATGAAGGAAAAGCTCGCCGTAGCGTTTCTTGATTAGCCGCCCATCCAAAACGGCAACCACGCCCCTGTCGGCGGAACGACGCATCAACCGACCGAAGCCCTGCTTGAACTTCGTTACCGCCTCGGGCAGGGAAAGATCCATGAAGGGGTTGCCGCCGTTTTTCTGCACCGCTTCACGCCTGGCCTCGAAAACGGGATCGTTCGGGGTCTTGAATGGCAGGCGGCAGAGAATTACCAGCCTCAGTGTGTCGCCTGGTGCGTCTACTCCTTCCCAGAACGAGCTTGTGGCAAACAGCACGGAACTTTCGTCGGCAAGGAAATTTTGCAAAAGACGTGTGCGGTCATCGTCGCCTTGTTTTAGGCATCGTATTCCCAGGCTTTGCAGTTCGGGCAATGCGGCGTTCCAGGCACTGTTCAAGGACTGGTAAGAGGTAAATAGTATAAGCGCTGAACCACCGGCAACGGCGGCAAGTTGGCCTACAGAATGATTAACAAAATCCTGGTACGCTTCTTCGTCTGGCAGGGGGGCATCGGCAGGGACGGCAAGCAGTACCGCACTGGAATAGGGAAAGGGCGATGGGAAACAGCCTGTGTAGAAAGGGCGGTTCGCACCGGCATTCCTACCCGTTTCCACTTCGCCGTAACTTTCACGGGGATCCTGTAGGTACTGGCCCAGCCCAGCCCGTGTAGCCCAGTAGCCAAAGCTGTTGTTCACGGCCAACGTGGCGGAAACACAGACAATGGTTTTGTAAGGTTTGAAAAGACTGTCCCTAAGACTTTCGGCAAGTTCCACCGGGCTTTGGGTAAAGATCGCCCAACCTCCATCGGCACGGTTTTTGCCGGAAGCCTTTCTCCGCTCGATCCACATCACCTCACTTTCTTTTTTGCGGTAATCGATAAATGCCGAACAAATACTGGCTATGGCATCGAAACGCCGAAGTATGGCCTTGACTTCCCAAACGCTGGAATCGTCATCGGCATCCTCTGGAAGCAGACCGAGCAGATCACGCACCCTTGTGGTAAAGTCGAGCAGCTTTTTCTTTAACTCGGTAAACAGGGGAAAGATAGCCATCTCCGTACTGGTACTCGTTTTGCCAGAAAATCGGAACGTGTCCTCGTAGCCGCAGATATTCAATGCCGATCCATCCAGTGCCAATGCCGCCTTGCGAATATCATCAAGTTTAGCAACAAGATTTTTCAGGCTGGTATCGGTACTTGGTAACATCGAATTTAGTCGCACCAAAAGGCCGCCTTCCCTGGCTCTGCGTTTGCGGTACAACCTTCCCAAATGGCGTAAAATACCAAGTTTGCTAAATTCCTTCGAGAAAAACGAAGTGGCCGCATCCTCGATGGTGTGGGCCTCGTCGATGATCACCCGTGAATAGGGAGGCAACACCGCAGCCGCATTGTAGCCTGCACCGTCACGCCTTGCGGCAAGGTCGGCAAAAAAAAGGTGATGATTTACAACAATAATTCCAGCACTGGCGGCTTCCTTCCGAATGGCAAGAACGAAACAGCGGCTTTGCCAGGGACAGCGTTTCCCCATGCAGATATCCGCATCCGAACAAACCCTTGACCAGATATCCTCCGAGGGGGGAAAGGGCAACTCGTCTCGTCCGCCCGTCTTGCTGGCTTCCGACCATCTTGCAATGTTTTCCAGTTCTTCCTGTTCATCACTTCCAGCCAGATCTGGCTCTCGCAGGGTATCCTCCAAACGCTGGAAACACAGGTAGTTTCCCCTGCCTTTCACCAGAACCGCCTTAACTTTTGAGTCGGTGGCATTCTGTACCAGCGGTATATCCTTGCCAAAAAGCTGTTGCTGCAAAGTGATTGTCGCCGTGGTAACGACCACTCGTTCCTCGGTTTTGGCGGCGAACTCCAGGGCAGGCAGCAGATAGGCAAAGGACTTTCCCACGCCCGTACCTGCCTCGGTCGCACCAATGGCATCCTCGTTGAAGCAGCGGATGATCAGCTCCATAAGGTCGAGCTGTGCCTGCCTAGGCTCGAAGTGATCAAGGCGAGAGGCAACACTACCCCCATCACGCAGGGCATCGATAATAGTGGCGGCATCAAGTTTTGGCACTCTTTTTTATAAGCAATTTTGCTGGATTAAGCAAGGGCCACGGGGAAGGTGGCATGAAAATTTGAGGCAATGCGATATCTTGCAATCCATGCTCTAAACAGATATAGTTTTGATATAATGAAGCTAGTGCGATGGCAACTATCTGTTGTTGTTCAAGTTTGAATGCAAAAAAGGACGTACAAGTGATAACTGGCGAACTGAAAAATAAGGTCGATCGACTTTGGGAGATGTTCTGGACTGGCGGACTTACGAACCCTCTCGATGTTATCGAGCAGATTACATATCTTATGTTCATCCGTGACCTTGACGACATGGACAGCACCGGAAAGAAGGACAGCCAGATGCTTGGCATATCCCACAAAAGCATATTCACTGGCAAAAAACACCTGAAGTGGTCGTCGCTGCGAGACAAGCCTGCCGAGGCCATGTACCAGAGTATGCAGGGCGAGGTTTTCCCGTTTATAAAGGCGTTGCATTCCGACAGCAAAAGCGCATATGCAAAGTACATGGATGATGCGATCTTCAAAATACCTACACCACAGCTTCTCGAAAAGATAGTCACGGCTTTGGATGAGATTTATGCCTTCGTGAACAAACAGAACGACCGCAAGGATGTGCGAGGCGACCTGTACGAGTACATGCTTTCCAAGCTGACCACGGCTGGCACAAACGGTCAATTCCGCACACCTCGCCACATCATTCGTATGATGGTGGAGATTCTTGACCTTAATCCGGAGGATACGATTTGCGATCCAGCTTGCGGTACAAGCGGCTTTTTGGTGTCGGCAGGTGAGTATCTGAAAGAGAAATATCTTGAGGATATTTTTTACAACAAGAAAGCGAAGGCGCATTATGACAATGCCATGTTCACGGGTTACGACATGGACAGAACCATGCTACGCATCGGTGCCATGAACATGATGGCCCATGGAATTCAAAACCCACAGATCGTTTACATGGACAGTTTATCCGACCAGAATCCCGACAACGGTAACTACACAAAGATTCTGGCTAATCCGCCATTCAAAGGTAGCCTTGATTACGACATTGTATCCACCGACCTTACCAAAGTTGCCAAAACCAAAAAAACGGAGTTGCTGTTTCTGGCACTCTTTTTGAGGATGCTCAAGAATGGCGGTCGTTGTGCCTCTATCGTTCCCGATGGTGTGCTGTTCGGTTCCAGCAAGGCTCATGTCGATATTCGAAAAGAGATCGTGGAAAACCATCGGTTGGAAGCGATCATTTCGATGCCTTCTGGAGTATTCAAGCCCTATGCTGGCGTTTCCACGGCGGTAATCGTTTTTACGAAAACAGGTGCTGGCGGTACCGATAAGGTGTGGTTTTACGACATGCAATCGGACGGGTACAGCCTGGACGACAAGCGTACGCCAATCGGGCAAAGCGACATTCCCGATGTTGTCGCACGATTTAAAAAACTTGCTGCCGAAAAAAAGCGTGAACGTACCGAGCAAAGTTTCCTTGTGCCCAAGGCCGAGATCGTGGGTAATGGATACGACTTGTCTATCAACAAGTATAAACAAAGTGTTTATGTGGAGGAAAGCTATCCGCATCCACGAGAGATTTTGGCTGAAATCAATGCACTGGAACGGGAAATTCAGAATGGCCTGAAGGAATTGGAGGCACTTATCGATGGGTAAGGTTGCGAAGAGCGAAACCATAAAAGTTAGTGTCGCTTTTTATAATGACATAAAAAAGATAATCCTTGATTCACGAAATGCCGCCATCCGTAGCGTGGATGTCCAACGGGTGCTGATGTACTGGCGTTTGGGCGAGCGTATTTTTGTCGAGGAACAGCACGGCAAGGAACGTGCTGGGTATGGCGAGTACCTTCTTAAGAGTCTGGCAAAAGAAATAGAACCAAAATACGGGAGCGGTTTTGGTATTCGCCAATTGGAGCTTTGTCGGCAATTTTATCGCAGATACCCAATTGCGAACGCACTGCGTTCGCAATTGAACTGGTATCAATACAGGCTACTAATTCGCATTGACGACAACTCCAAGCGTGAATACTATGAGCTTGAGGCTACAAACAATGGCTGGACGGGGCGAGAGCTCGAAAGGCAAATCAATTCCTCGCTTTACGAGCGACTGCTTCTGAGCAACGACAAAAAGTCCGTGCTTGCCGTGGCGAGAAAGGAACGTATCCCCGAGGTTCCGACGGAAATCGTTAAAGACCCGATGGTGCTTGAGTTTCTTGGCCTTAAAAGGGAAGCGGCCTATTACGAAAAAGATATTGAGTCTGCCATCATTACACATTTGCAGGAATTCTTGCTGGAAATGGGCAACGGGTTTTCTTTCATGGCACGGCAAAAACGGATTCTGCTTGAGGATGACGAGTTTTTCGTGGACTTGGTTTTTTATAATCGGCTGCTCCGCTGTTTTGTCGTAATTGAAATTAAGACACACAAAATTACCCACGGTGATTTGGGGCAATTGCAAATGTATGTCAATTACTTTGACCGAGTTGAAAAACTGCCAGATGAAAACGCCACTGTAGGGATTCTGCTTTGCGCCGACAAGAACGACACGGTGGTCAAGTTTAGTTTGCCAGAGGATAATACTCGTATACTTGCCAGTCAGTATCAGCTATACTTACCTTCGGAGAAAATTTTGCTGGAAGAGATTAGGGATGTTTTGGATCTGGCGAAAGGAGATGGGGGTGATGGGTAAGAGCAATTTAGGAAAAGTAACCTCCATAACAATGGGACAGTCACCACCATCTGAAACCTACAACACCGAAGGAATCGGGTTGCCTTTCTTTCAGGGCAAGACCGATTTTGGAATAATGTACCCTTCTGTGAGAGTACACTGTAAACAGCCGCAAAAGGTAGCGCAAACTGATGATGTTTTAATTTCTGTGCGTGCGCCTGTGGGAGCAACAAATATTGCTGATCAAAGATGCTGTATTGGCAGAGGTCTTGCTGCTATTTCTGCAATGCCAGAAATAACATACCATAAATATGTATTCTATTACTTACGCTACTGTGAAAAGGAAATCGAGGGTATGGGTGTTGGCAGCACCTTTAAAGCTATAAGCAAAAAAGACTTGGAGGCAATTCAAATTCCCCTTCCGCCTTTGCCCATCCAGAAAAAAGTCGCCGATGCACTTGACCGTGCCAGTGCCCTTATTGAAAAGCGGAAGGCACAGATTGAAAAGTTGGATTTGCTTATTAAATCAAAGTTCATTGATATGTTTGGTGATCCAGTAACAAATCCTATGAGATGGGGGATAAAACAGCTTGGTGAATTAGGAGAGCTTAACCGTGGTATTTCTAAACACCGTCCTCGCAATGCTCCAGAATTATTAGGTGGTAAATATCCCTTTGTGCAAACTGGCGAAATAGCAGGGGCTGATTTATATATAGCAACCTATTCATCTTCATATTCTGAGATTGGCTATAAACAGAGTAAAATGTGGCCTAAAGGGACGCTCTGTATAACTATTGCCGCTAATATAGCCAAAACAGCAATCTTAGATTTTGACGCTTGTTTTCCTGATAGTGTTGTTGGGTTTATCCCTAACGAAAGCACAAACCAATTGTTTATTCACTTTTGGTTCTCATTTTTTCAAGAAACAATTGAAGAACAAGCCCCTCAATCAGCACAGAAAAATATCAATCTGCAAATCCTTAGAGAGCTACAAGTAATAGTGCCACCGCTTACTTTGCAGACCGATTTTGTGAATTTTTTAGAAATCATTGAAAGATTGAAACTAAAAATACGACGAGGATTAAAAGAATCGGAATTACTTTACAAATCGCTGATGCAAACGTGTTTTAGCGATAATATTTTTTGAGAGGAGCGAGATATGGACATTTTTACAGATGACACAGAGGTGACAACCATGTCTAATTTCATTTTCTTAAAATCCAACCCACAATTCTCTTCCTTTGCTGATCCTGCAATACAGGCTGAAATGGTCTTACACATAAGTCCAACAGTTTGTGCCACTGCTTGCCGCACGGCGTTGGAATCTGCCGTCAAATGGCTTTACAGTGTGGACAAATATCTTGCCAAACCTTATGACACACGGCTTGCCGCATTGATCAGTAGCGAAGATTTCCGTGATCTATTGCCAAAAGGTTTGTTCCCTAAAATCGATTATATACGAAAAATCGGTAACAACGCAACACATAACCCTGGAAGCGTTACCGCCGATCAAGCTGTGCTGGCACTTGAGAATCTACATGGTTTCATGAACTTTGTCGCTTACTGTTACGGTACAAACTATGTTGAAAAGCCCTTCGATAGAACCTTGCTGATCCCTGCACAGTCCGCTTCTACGACTACTGCGCCCACACCACCAGTCGCGGATGAACTGGACTTTAAGGCATTACTGGACGAGAACTCTTCCAAACGAGAACAGTTTACCGCTCAACGCATCCATCAACTACAGCAGGGCTATACCGTTAAACCGATGGACTTTACCGAAGACCAAACTCGCAAGGCGTACATCGACGTAATGTTGGAGGATGCAGGCTGGCAGCGTGGCAAGAACTGGGTTGACGAGTATCCCATTGGCGATATGCCAAACAAATCTGGCAGCGGAAACGCCGACTATGTGCTGTTCGGCGACGATGGTCTGCCGCTTGCGGTTATAGAGGCAAAGCGTTCCAGCGCAAACGTGGAAAATGGTCGCCAGCAAGCGGTGTTGTACGCCGATTTTCTGGAAACAAAGTTTGGACAACGCCCTATCGTTTTCCTAACCAATGGCTACGAAAGCCGTATCTGGAACGACAAGTATTACCCAGAACGTCCAGTGTCGGGCATATATTCCAAGCGTGATCTTGAAAAAGAGTTCAACAAGATGAGAGACCGCAAGCCGTTGCAGGGTGTGCAGGTCAAGGATGAGATTTCCAATCGTTGTTATCAAAAAGAAGCCATACAATCGGTCTGCGATACGTTCGGCGAACGCAACCGTCGCAAGGCCTTGCTGGTTATGGCAACGGGTAGCGGCAAGACTAGGACTGTCATTTCCATTGTTGATGTGCTGGAACGGTACGGATGGATGAAAAACGTGTTGTTCCTTGCCGACCGAACCGCCCTTGTAATACAGGCCAAACGTGCTTTTCAAAAAAGGATGCCAAATCTTTCACTTTGCAATCTTGTCAAAAACAAAGAAGATGCCTCGGCCCGTGCGGTGTTTTCCACTTACCAGACCATGATGAACTGCATCGACGATACCCGAGACGAAAAGGGCAATCGCCTGTTCACACCTGGACACTTCGACCTTATTATCGTGGATGAGGCGCATCGTAGCATTTACAACAAGTACAAGGATATTTTCACATATTTTGATGCCTTGCTGGTTGGCCTAACGGCCACGCCAAAAGATGAAATTGACAAGAACACTTATGATATCTTTGATCTTGAAAGCGGTGTACCAACATATGGCTACGAATTGGCGCAGGCGGTAGAGGACGGGTTTCTGGTTGATTTTGTATCAATCGAAACCAAACTTAAATTTATGAGCGAAGGTATTGCCTACGACGACCTTAGCGAGGATGAAAAAGAGGAATACGAAAAAACCTTTGTCGATGAAGAAGGCAACCTGCCAGATTCCATAGATTCTAGTGCGCTTAACGAGTGGCTTTTCAACTATGATACAATCCGAAAGGCACTACACACATTGATGGAAAGTGGACAACGTGTGGACTACGGCGCAAAGATAGGTAAGACTATCATTTTTGCCAAGAACCACAACCATGCCGAAAAAGTCCTGGAAGTGTGGAACAAGGAATACCCAGATTATCCTTCTCACTATTGCCGTGTCATCGACAACTATACGAGTTATGTTCAAAGTATTATCGACGATTTTTCCGAATCTAAGAAATTCCCACAAATAGCCATATCGGTTGACATGCTGGACACTGGCATTGACGTACCAGAAATTTTGAACCTTGTGTTCTTCAAAAAGGTATTAAGCCGTTCAAAATTTTGGCAGATGATAGGTCGTGGCACACGCCTTTGCCCTGGCCTGATTGACGGCGATGACAAAAAGCAGTTTTACATTTTTGACCTATGTGGCAACTTCGCTTTCTTCCGCCTAAACAGTAAAGGCAAAGAAGCTGGTACCGTGGTTACCTTGCAGGAACGGATGTTCAACACAAAGGTAGAAATGGTGTACACGCTGCAAGATTTGGTTTTCCAAACTGATGAACTCAAACCTTTCCGCACCGAATTGGTGAATGATTTGCTGTCAAAGGTTAAATCGCTTAACCGTGATAATTTTGCCGTCAAACAACACCTGAAAGTCATTGACAAATATCAGCAAGATAGCGATTTTACTAGTCTGACCTATGAAAACACTTTGCAAATCGCCGAGCATATCTCGCCACTCATTTCGCCCACCAAGGATGACATTTCGGCGGTGCGGTTTGATATGCTGCTTTATCAGATTGAACTTGCGGTACTTGCAGGAAAACCCTGCAACAGGGCAAAGAATGATCTGAAAAAGAAGGTCGGGGAACTGTCGCATTATGCCACCATTCCTGCCATTGCATCCCAGCAAGAACTTATCGAGCAGATTCAACACAACGATTTTCTGGAACGTGCTGGGGTAAAAGATTATGAGGATATTCGTATCAAGTTACGTGATCTTATCAAGTTTATTCCCTACGCAGAACGCAGTCGCTACGACACCAATTTCACCGACGACATTCTTTCCATCGAGTGGAACGAATCGCAACTTGACAATGATGATCTTGCACAATACAACAAGAAGGTTAGCCATTATATCCTTCAGCATCAGGACATTCCAGCTATCGCCAAACTTAAGGGCAATATACCGTTAACACCAACGGATGTTAGAGAGCTGGAAAATTTGCTTTGGACAGAGCTTGGAACAAAAGAGCAGTATGACGAACACTACAAGAATACTCCGCTTGGCGAACTTGTGCGTTCCATTGTTGGTTTAAGCTTGCAGTCGGCTAATGAAGCATTTTCGGCATTTTTGAACAACACTGGACTGAACAGCCGCCAGATGCATTTTGTAAGGCAAATCGTCAACTACATTGTCAAAAACGGAATGATGAAGGATATTGCCATTTTACGGGAAAGCCCATTTTCTGACTTGGGTGGGGTAAGCGAGATATTTGACGATATGACAGTGTTTATGAAGTTGCGATCGGTTATAGAAAAAATAACCGCAAACGCTGCGGCATGAGTCTTCCCAAATACCATAATCTTTACCTTGTGTCTGTTTACCGTATTCTTGTATTCATCGCTGTATAAACATCTTGAGAACGCATGTGAAAACGCCGATCATGAATGGAAGGAGCATAACAGCAACCTTATTCACAACGACCTGAGGTGGCGTGTTGATTTTGCAAGAACCGGACAATTCACCGTCTATTTTTGACCAAGGGAGAACGTTATCATGAAAAAAATCACATTCATCGGCGCAGGCTCAATGGGCTTTACCCGTAACCTCGTGGCCGACCTGCTGGCCCTCGATGCGTTCAAGGATGCGACCATCTCCTTGATGGACATCCACGAGGGGCGGTTGGACTATTCCCGTCGTGCCGTGGAGAAAATCATCGAGGCAAGAAACTGCTCTGGGGCCAAGGTGGAGGCGACGACAGACCGTGCCCGTGCGCTGGAGGGAGCCGACGGCGTTGTCTGCACGATCCTCAACGGTGGGGTGCAGGTGTGGCGGCACGATATCGAGATACCCAAAAGCTACGGGGTGGACATCAACGTCGGCGACACCCGGGGGCCGGCAGGCGTGTTCCGCTTCCTTCGCACTGCGCCGGTCATGCTCGATATCTGCAAGGATATTGAAAAATACTGCCCCAAGACCGTGTTCCTAAATTACACCAACCCAATGGCTATGCTTTGCCGCATCATGCAGGGGGAATACCCGGGGCTGGTCATCTCGGGGCTGTGCCACTCGGTGCAGGGAACGGCTGGGATGCTGGCTGGCTGGTTGGGCGAGGATATGAAGGACGTTACCTACACCTGCGCCGGCATAAATCATCAGGCGTTTTACCTGGACTTTAAGGTGCGGGGCGAGGATGTCTACCCACGTCTGCGCCAGGCGATTGAAAAGCCAGAGATATGCAAACAGGAAATCGTGCGCAACGAATTGTTCAAGGCGTTCGGCTATTATATTACCGAATCGAGTGGGCATAACAGCGAATACTGCGCATGGTTCCGCAAGCGTCCGGACCTTATCGAGAAATACTGCACCCACGGCACGGGCTGGAACCCAGGCGTTTACGCCTACATACTAGACGAGTACCTTAAAGGTGAGGATACCTGGGAGGCGGAGTTCCAAAAATGGATCGACGATGGCGAGGTGAACAACCTTTGGAACGGCGAGTATGCGGCCTATATCTTCAACGCCGTTTTCGGCGACGGGAAACCTTTCCGCTTTAACGGGAACATTCGCAACTTCGGTATTATCGACAACCTGCCCCACGGCGCCTGTGTCGAAGTTCCATGCCTTGCCGATTCCGCCGGAATCACGCCGTTCAAGGTTGGGGAAATGCCGCGTCAGCTTGCGACACTCTGCTCGCTGTCCAGCCAGTTGGAGGAGCTGGCAGTCGAGGCAGTGCTAACGGGCGACCCGATGAAGGTCTATCAATCCGTGATGATGGATCCGCTGACATCCGCCGTGCTGTCCCTGGGCGAAATACGGGAGATGGTAAAGGCCATGTTCGAGAAGAACAAAGAGTATCTGGGGTATTTCAAGGGATCTTTGTGAGGAAGGCATAGCCCACAAAGGCGTTTTTCGAAACATAAGTCCTAACCCAGTTTCTTCCCCTTCCAGCTTGCCTTTACGCCGCAGTAGCCCATCAACGTCATCAGGGTAAAGTACGGCTGGGCGAAAAGCAGGGTGCACAGGTACCCCAGGTTCAGGAAGCCGCCTTTGGGGAGCTTCTTGCGGAAGAAGGCGAAGGCCGCAATGGTGTTTTCGATCATCACGATAAGGCAGGCGACCGGCAGGGGCCAAATCCAGGGGAAAAAGGGCCATAGGGGAAACGCAATCGCACCTGCGGCTATCAGCAGCATAAGCAGGTTGTAGCTGAATCGTGTTACTGGCTCGGGGCTAAAGAGGCCGCCGTTGTTCCAGCGGAGGGTCTGGCCCGCAAAGCTTCGCCATGTTTCCTCGGTGCAGGTTTCCACAGCCGCGTCTGGCATGGCGGCGGCACGGATGCGGT
>Ga0209755_10003435_pt1 | contig 19868 bp, 24 predicted proteins | sample TergutCo191P1_FD_187301 | JGI IMG/M metagenome (GOLD analysis project Ga0209755, IMG submission 187301) | Cornitermes sp. P1 segment gut microbial communities from Petit-Saut dam, French Guiana - Co191P1 (SPAdes) (version 2) | ecosystem: Host-associated > Arthropoda: Insects > Digestive system...
CGATAAAGTTGGCGATTTTCTTTCCGGAAAGATTGTCATAGACAGCCTTTGCCATACTCGGCGTAAATTCTTTTGAACCCAAACCGTAGCGTCCGCCAAGAATAATCGGCGTTGCCTTAAAGTCGCCCGATGCCTGCATTTCCGCGATTGCGGTGCGCACATCTTCATAAAGCGGTTCGCCAAGAGAGCCAGGCTCTTTTGTGCGATCCATTACCGCAATTGCCTTTACATTTGAAGGCAGCGCCTTAACAAAAAGTTTTGCGTCAAACGGGCGGAAAAGACGAACTCTTACAACGCCTGTTTTTTCGCCTTTGCCGTTTAGGTAATCGACAGTTTCTTCGACAACTTCAGAACCTGAACCCATTATGATAATCACTTTTTCCGCGTCTTTCGCGCCGTAGTAATCGAAAATATGGTATTGGCGGCCGACCACTTTTGCAAACTTGTCCATTTCCGCCTGAACAATACCGGGTACTTTATCGTAGTACTTGTTTACGCCTTCGCGTCCCTGGAAATAAGTGTCGGGGTTTTGGGCTGTACCGCGAATGTGCGGATTTTCGGGAGTAAGACCGCGTTTGCGATGCTCTGCGACAAGTTCGTCATCGATCATTTCGTGCATTTGGTCATAGGAAATTTCTTCGACTTTCTGAAGCTCATGGCTTGTGCGGAAACCGTCAAAGAAGTGCAGGAAGGGAACGCGTGAGCGCAATGTGCTTGCATGAGCAATCAATGCAAGGTCCATTACTTCCTGAACGCTGTTGGAAGCAAGCATCGCCCAGCCTGTCTGGCGGCAAGCCATTACGTCCTGGTGGTCGCCGAAAATCGAAAGGCTCGATGTTGCAAGGGCGCGGGCTGAAATGTGAAATACCGTAGAAGTAAGTTCGCCTGCGATTTTATACATGTTGGGAATCATGAGGAGCAAGCCCTGGGAAGCGGTAAACGTAACGGACATGGCGCCTGTTGTAAGCGCTCCGTGAACAGCGCCCGCCGCGCCTGCTTCGGATTGTAATTCAATTACATCGGGGACAGAACCCCAGATATTTTTGCGCCCCTGGGCGGAAAACTCATCGGAGAGCTCTCCCATCGGGCTTGAGGGGGTAATCGGATAAATCGCGATTACTTCGCTGAGCGCGTGGGCAACGTGCGCCGCCGCGTTATTACCGTCAATCATTGCAATGTTTTTGTTCGACATATTTTTCCTCTGCTTTTTATGGATATTATTGAGGATATTAGCACAGATTTATGGTATGTTCAAGCAGGGAAATGGAAAAATAGCGGTTTTTGCTAGGCGGATACGCCTTCCAGCATTTTTTCGATTCTTTTAATCAGTTCTTCGCCGTCATAGGGTTTTGTAATAAGGTCTGCGGCTCCAATTCTGGAAGCATACAGTTTTTCCCTTACCCCGTCCAAAGATGTCAGGAACGCAATCGGGACATTTCGCAAAAGGCTTATGCCCTTTATTTTATTGTAGGTTTCCCAGCCGTCCATTTCCGGCATCAAAACATCAAGCAGAATCAAACCGGGAACAAGTCCCTTGGAAAGAAGAGCAAGCGCGTCTTTCCCTGATTTTGCGGTGGTTACATCGTATTTACCCTTTAGGATGTTCTCGGCAATAACAAGATGCACTTCATTGTCATCCACTATAAGGATTTTTCTCATTACATTACTATCCATAAGAGTATCCTCTCCCTTGATCTATTGTCGGCTATAATTTGAAAGCACACAATAGTAAAATACGAAATATCCGTTCAGGTAACAAGAAAAAAGCGAAATTTTCCCTTTAAATTACGGCAAAGATGGAAAAATAACCAAACATGCCTATTCAATACCTTTAATTTAGGCTATACTCTTGCAATGAAACAAAGAATATTGACAATTTTTGCCGTATTAATCATAACAGTGTCTTTTTTAGGCTGTAATGGCGGCGGCTCCGGTTCTTCCAATAAAAAAGAAGAGATAAATTTTGACAAGACTGCATCTTACGCCTTGGGTCTCAATGTGGGTTCGGGACTGAGAGACGGTCTTGAGGCTGACGGAATACATCCCAACATGAGCGAGTTTATGAAAGGCATGAGGGACGGACTTTCGGGCGGAAAAACACGAATCGACGTCAACGATGCCCATAGAATTATTATGGAAGCAATACAAGAAATCGAGAAACAGCAGGAGGCTCTCATGATGGAGCAAAACGAGGGTGCCAGACTGGAAGAAATTGCCTTCCTTGCGGAAAATGCCAGAAAACCGGGCATCACAATGACATCAAGCGGTCTTCAATATGAAGTATTGGAAACAGGAAACGGACCGAAACCGTCGGAAAACAGTTTCGTCAAAGTTCATTACGAAGGCAGACTGACCGACGGAACGCTTTTTGACAATTCCTACGAACGTCAGGAACCGGCAGTTTTCCCGCTTGATCGGGTAATTGCAGGATGGACAGAAGGAATCCAGCTGATGAACACAGGCAGCAGATTCAGATTCTACATTCCGTCGGAACTGGGTTATGGCGTTGCAGGAGGCGGTCCGATACCTCCCTTCTCCACCTTGATCTTTACAGTTGAGCTTCTCGAAGTGTTGCCCAGCGACTATCTTGGTTATTAATTGGAGAGACAGATGAAAAAAACATTGATTATAATTTGCCTGTTTTTGGCGGTGATGACGCTTCATGCAAGAGCCATTCAGGAAGATTACAGACATGCCGAAGACAAAGCCCGCACAAGCTATGCGTTCGGAATGATCATAGGATCGAATCTTGCCACAACGCCGATTGATTTTGATTATGACGCTTTTCTTGCAGGGGTCAGAGCCATGAACGATCCTACTGTCGAACCGCAGATGAGCGAACAGGAAGCGATGGAAATCGTGGAAACTGCCCTTCACAACGCAATGGAAAGAGTCGCCGATCAAAATCAGGTTTTGGAAGCTGAATACCTGGAAGCAAACCGTCAGCGTCCCGAAATCCGGGTAACACAATCAGGCCTTCAATATGAAATTATAGAAGACTCGACAGGAGACAAACCTCTAAATAATTCCGTTGTAAGGGTAAACTATACAGGTTATTTGATAGACGGCAGTTTGTTCGACAGTTCTGTAGAAGAAGAAGGAGCGTTAATTCCGCTGGAGCTTGTAATTTCGGGATGGACAGAAGGTTTGATGCTGATGAGTCCCGGCAGCATTTACCGGTTTTACATACCGTCAAGACTTGCATACGGCAGAGAAGGCATTCAGGGAATAATTCCGCCGTATTCAACTTTGATTTTTTCCGTTGAATTGTTGGAAATAATCAGCGAGGAATCCTTGCAGGGATCTTTATTTTAAATATCGATCCCTCGCCCGATTTGCTTTGTACGGACACATCTCCCTTATGAAGAAGCGCGATATGCTTGACGATCGAGAGCCCAAGGCCTGTTCCGCCGGCTTCGCGCGATCGTGCGCGGTCGACACGGTAAAATCTTTCAAAGATTCTTTCCAAATGTTCTGACGGTATGCCTATCCCCTTATCGCGCACTTCAAACAAAAGCTCTTCTTCGTTGTCGGCAATGCATGCGCTTATTTTCAATTTTGATTTGTTCGGCGAATATTTGATTCCGTTGTCGAGCAAATTAATCAGCGCCTGAATAATCAATGAGCCGTGGAGTTTTGCCTTTATCTTTTCCTTGCAATCGACAGATATTTCAATTTGCTTTTTTTTTGCCTGCTGTTCAACGGAAGAAACCGCTTCATCGATTATTGAAGCGACATTATATTCCTCCATTTCGCGCTGATTAATCGAACTGTTTTCAAGGTCGGCAAGTATTAATAAATCGTTTGTAAGGTTTTCCATCGTGCCTGCGTTCTTTTGAATCAACTCGACAAAATGAGTGATTTGCTTTTTATTGCCGTCTTCCACCTCGTCGATTAAAGTTTCCGAAAATCCCTTGATAACCTGAATGGGAGTTCGCAGTTCGTGCGAAACATTCGCAACAAAATCTTTTCGTACCCTTTCCAGTTTTACAAGACGGGTGATGTCCTGCAAAACCAAAATTACGCCTGCTTTTTCGCCGTTTCCAAGCGGAGAGGCATACACTTGAAAAACCTGCTCTTTACCTCCGTGAAAAGTCAGTTCCATTTCCAATGGAGCACCGCCTGTTATCGCTTTTTTTGCAATTCCCGCAAGTTCTGTAGAGCGCGTCACTTCCAGCAATGTCATATTTTTAACTTCGCTGTTTCCAAGACAGAATATTTCTCTTGCTTTGGGATTTAGCATGTGCATTTTTAAATCTTGATCCGTCGCAAAGAGCGCTTCCGACATTCCGTCTAAAATCGCTTCAAGACGGCTGCTTTCGGCTTTTGCCTGTTCAAAACGCATTGACAATTCCTGCGACATTGCGCGCATCGCTTTTTCAAGACTTATAAATTCCGGGGCGACATGATCGATTGCATCCGGATCGGAAAAAGCTTGCGTGCTTGTTTGAGCGATGCTCACAAGCCTTCCAAGCGATGACGCAAGAGAACGCGAGTACATGACAGTCGCCCAAAACGCCGCGATTAGAAAAACAAGAATAAAAATTACAAACGGAGCAATAATCGCGGAAACGCGCGAACTGAATTCGGGAATCGAATACGAAAGCCTGAATACGCCGATTACATTTTTACTGTTGTCAAATACCGGGAGCGCGCAGTAAATGCGCCTCATACCTGTGCTTATAGATTCGCGGCGCGAAAAGCCTTCGTTGCCGTCAAGCGCGGCGATTACTTCTTCGCGGTCGATATGGTTTACCATTCTTTCCGATATGTGGGAATCCCATAAAACGTAACCTGTCGGAGCAATCAAAGTAAGACGATATGCCTCGTCCACGCTGAACGGCAACGTTAACTGTATTGGAATCTGTCCGTCATGGGATAAAAATATTTCATTTATTTCTTCGTCGCCAAGAGCGAGCATCAAAGTTTTTGCGGTGTTTCCAAGGCTTTTTGTGTTTATTTCGTAGTAAAGCGAATTCATGAATACCATTACAGTGATTACAAACACGGCAGAAAAACCAAGCACTGCCAAACCCAGCGTAATGATACTGTTTTTAAAAATTGTCACAACAAACTCCTATAAAATTCGTGTTAATCCGTGGACTACTCCTGTACTCTAAACCTGTATCCAACGCTGCGGATTGTTTCGATCATGTCTCCCGCATGCCCGAGTTTTTTTCGCAAACCCAAAATTTGCACATCAACCGAACGATCCGTGACAGGGTAATCGGGTCCTCGGATCGCTTCGATTATTTGGTTACGCGAAAAAACAATTTCGGGATGAGACAAAAAATGTTTAAGCAAAGCAAATTCTGTCGCAAAAAGATCAAGTTGTTCTTCGCCGTTAAACGCTACATGACGGGCGGCATCAAGTTTTAACGGACCTTGCTGCCACACTGTAGATGATGTACCGGTATTTAAACCCGATTCTTCGTTACGGCGGAGACCTGCGCGAATACGCGCTATCAGCACTTTGGGGCTGTACGGTTTTACCACATAGTCGTCTGCGCCAAGCTCAAGCCCTGTAATAATATCGGACTCTTCGCCTTTTGCGGTTGTCATTATAATCGGGACATTTTTACATTGCTCTATTTCTTTTATTTTTTTTAATGTTTTAAGACCGTCAATTCCCGGGAGCATTATATCAAGCAGAATGCAGTCAACTTTTTTTGTCTTTAACAATTTTAAGCCGTCTTCGCCCGATTTTTCCTGATGAAGTTTCCAGCCTTCTTTTGACATCGCATGGGCAAGCAATTCCTGAATTGCAGGATCGTCTTCTACAATTAAAATGGAAGCCTTACTCATTTAATTCCTCATGTTTTCCTTCGATCATGTAAATTACGGCTTCGCAAATGTTTGTAATGTGATCTCCGAGACGCTCAAGCTGATTGGATGTATGAAGTATCTGAAGAGCGCTTTTTACCTGTTCGGGTTTTTTCTTCATCAGCTTTAAAATACTTTCTGTTATTTCTTTATGTTCGCTGTCAATCAGACAATCCATCGCGGCGGCTTCTCTTGCCGCATTTGCATCCTGTTCCAAAAACGCGGAAATTGCGGCGCGAAGCATTTGCTGTCCCAAATGCGCCATTTTTTCCAAATTTTCCTGCATACCCAATGGAGCATCCGCGCTCTTTGCAAGTTTCTTTGCGGCGCGCGAAAGATGAACGGCATGATCTCCCACTCTCTCGATATTGCTTGTCAATTTGAAAATTGTTACCATCTCGCGAAGATCGCGCGCAACAGGATGCTGCGTGGCGATAATCATTGCGGCATCATCTTCGATTCTTATTTGAAGAGCGTCAACATCCGAATCGTCGGCGCGCACTTCTTTTGCAAGATCGCTGTTACGGGTGCGAAGAGCTGTAAGCGCCTTGCCGAGATTTTCTTCCACCCTGGTTGCCATCGCCAAAATATCCTGCCGCAAACGGCTTAACTCTTCCGAAAAAAACTTTCTTGATTCCATATATCCCCTCTTATCCAAATCTTCCTGAAATATAATCTTCCGTTCGCTTGTCGCGCGGATTTGTAAATACTTCCCTTGTGTTATTATACTCTATTAATTCGCCCAGCAGGAAGAATGCCGTTTTATTGCTGACGCGGGACGCCTGATGCATCGCGTGAGTTACAAGTATAATGGAATAATCCTTTTTAAGTTCGCCGATTAATTCTTCGATTCGTCCTGTTGCAATCGGGTCGAGAGCGCTTGTCGGCTCGTCCATTAAAATAATTTCCGGTTCCATGGCAATACTTCGCGCGATGCAAAGACGCTGCTGCTGTCCGCCCGATAACGCCTGCGCAGGTTTTTTAAGTCTGTCTTTCACTTCGTTCCAGAGAGCGGCTTTTTTAAGCGAATTTTCCACGATGTCGGCAAGTATTCGCTTGTCTTTTATTCCCTGCATCCGCTGACCGTATGCGACATTGTCAAAAATTGTCATGTTAAAAGGATTGGGTTTTTGGAACACCATCCCGATACGGCTTCGCAGTTCCGTCACATCCATATCGCCGTAAATATCTTCGCCGTCAAGCAGCGCCTGCCCCGTAATTCTGCATGAAGGAATCAAATCGTTCATGCGGTTAAGCACACGGATAAACGTAGATTTTCCGCAGCCCGACGGTCCGATTAATGCGGCAACGTCACCCTGCTTAATCGAAAAATTAATTTTTATAAGCGCCTGAAACTCGCCGTAAAAGAGGTCAAGTTCTTTAACATCTATTTTATTTTCCATATACTATATATCTCCTAATTTCTTTCTGAAATTGGCTGTCAGGATTTTTGTTGCCGTATTTATAATTACGACAAGTATTACAAGCACGGAGGCGGTTGCAAAAGCTATGCCGAAATCCTCGGGGCGTACCGCTTCGTTTGTCAGGTAATAAAGATGAATGGTAAGCGTTCTTCCCGATTCAAAAATTGTGTGCGGCATGTTTTTTGTCAAACCGACTGTGAGCAGTACAGGCGCGGATTCGCCGACAACGCGTCCGATTGCAAGAATTACCGACGTTAAAATCCCGGGAAGCGCCGAGGGCAAAACAACATGTACTGTTGTCTGAAACTTTGTTGCGCCCAACGCAAGAGATCCTTCGCGGAATGAATCGGGAATGGACTTTAAAGATTCTTCCGTTGTTCTGATAATTACAGGCAGAATCATAATGCTTAATGTAAGAGAGCCCGCGATAATGGACTGACCAAAACCCAGCACCCTGCAAAACACAAGAAGACCGAAAAGACCGTACACGATAGAAGGAATCCCCGCGAGCGTTTCAATCGCAAGACGCAAAATTCTTATTAACGAAGAATTTCTCGAATACTCGTTTAAAAAAATCGCTGTTGCAAGACCTACAGGAAGAGCAATTGCAATCGATACGATTACAATGTAAAGGGTTGTTACAATCATTGGGAGAATGCCGGTTTGCGCATTGGTAAGAAATGATAAATTTAAAAAACCTGCCTGAGAACGGAAAATATATACAATTATAAACAGCAAAGCAACAATAACAACTCCCAAAGCAACTGCCATAACGCCATACATTAATGAGTCGAAAAACTTTCTCTTGCCTAATCGCAAATTCATTACCCTCTCCTGCACTTTTAAATTCGTGCTAATCCGTGCAAATCCGTGGACATTTGTTTCATGTCTCTATTCTTCGTCTGTACCAAAGTATCAAACTGTTTAATATCAATATTATAGAAAATAATGTAACGCCTATCGAAAACAATATCTCGCTGTGTCTGCCTGCCGCATATCCCATCTCCATGGCGATGGTGGAAGTAAGCGTTCTTACGCTCGCAAGGGGATTAATCGTAAGCTGAGGCGAGTTGCCCGCCACAAGAATTACCGCCATGGTTTCGCCGACTGCGCGCGAAATGCCGAGAATCACTCCTGCGATTACGCCCGAGTTTGCATGAGGTAAAACAACTTTCCATGTTGTCTGCATTTTGCTCGCGCCAAGGGAGAGACTCGCTTCCCTTACCGACAAAGGAACCGCGCGAAGTGAAGTTTCCGCGATTGTAATTACAGTCGGCAGGATCATGAGCGCAAGAACGATTATGGCGGAAAGCAGCGTATTGCCCGATGGTATGTCAAAAGTTTTTCTGACAAACGGAACTATCACCATTAGCCCGAAAAATCCGTACACAACGGATGGAATCCCCGCAAGCAGTTCAACACCGGCGCGGACAATCGACGCAAACTTTGGCTTTAAAAACTCCGCCATAAAAAGTGCGCATAACAGCGCAATCGGCACTCCGAGTAAAATTGCGCCGAAACTTGCGACCAAAGTGCCAGCGATCATTGGGAAAATGCCGTAAACTTTATCCCTGCTTGGCCGCCACTGCAAGCCGGAAATAAAACTTCCAAAACTGTAAGGCGGCTCAGGGATTATTATATGTATTCGTTTTTGAAGGGCGGCAATACCGGAAACCCAGCTTACCGTGTAAACATAATTTTCGGGATACGATATTTCTACATTGCCCGAATATTTAAAGGAAAGACTTTTTTGCGCGTCTTTCTCGTTATGGTCGATATTTATTTCCAATGTTTCGATATCGTCTCCACTTGGAAAACTTACCGATATAACGTTTGCGTTTTTGGGAACATTTATAAATGTGCTGTGATTATAATAGGAAACGCCGTTAACAGTGATTTCGTCGATTCGCTGCGCGACAAGCTGAATGTTGGACGAAGTGGAAGTAAAAAACGGCATTGAGCCTTGCGCAAAAACAAAAAGCAGAATAGCCCCCAATGCCAAAACGGAAAAGAGGGCTACAATGCTTACTAGATGCTTAAAAAAGACATCCGAAAATTTACGGTTCATATAACCTGAAATTTACCTTACGGTTATCCAGCTTCTGCTTACGATTTGCTGTCCTTCGGGACTAAGCATCCAATCGACAAAAGCGGTTGACTCGGGATGTACATTGCTTCCTGTTAAAACGATAAAAGGACGCGCAATTCTGTACGAGCCGTTTTTTACGTTATCGTTTGCAGGCGCAATTCCTCCAACGGAGATCGCCTGAATTGTGTCATCGACAGAACCAAGCGATATATAGCCGATCGCTTCGGTGTTCTGAACGATGCCGGCTTTGATTGCGCCTGTGCTTGTCGATTCATTTGCGCCTGCGACAAGTTTTCCCTGAAAGCCGACAAGTTCTTCAAACGCGCCCCTTGTGCCCGAACCTTCTTCACGGCTGATTACCGCAATTCTTCCACTCTTTGCGCCGCCCGATACCTGGCTCCAGTTAGTGATTTCGCCTGTGTAAATGCCGCGAATCTGATCCATGGAAAGATTGCTAACAGGGCTGTTTTTATTCATGATTACAGCGATGCCGTCAATCGCGACTGTTACTGCATTAAGACCCTGTCCCTGTTCTGCAGGCGTAAGTTCGCGGCTCGACATGCCAATCTGATACATAACGCCTGCGTTTCTGATGCCGTCGCCTGAACCTGTTCCATTAATGTTGATTTTGATATGCGGGTTTAATCTTTCATATTCTTCCTTAAACAACTCCATCAGCGGCGTAACAGAAGTTGAACCGCCGATTTCAATTGTGTAAGGCTGCGCTGACCTAGCCTGACTTCCGCCTTCGCTTCTTGTGCATCCTGCCGCCAAAACCAGAACCGTCAACAACACAGCAATAATTTTAATCTTCATAATTTTCTCCTTATGTATAAAACATAAAGAAATGGTAAATACGGAGTGTTAAGTCAGAATGAATGAATTGTTAAAATTCGGTTAATTCCAGAGACCTGCAGATTGAGCCGCTGTTACCGATGAAAGCGCGTCATTCGTCCCCGAGGTGATTTCTTTTCGAAGATTTACAACAAAACTGTTATCGGCGTTAAACTCCACTATCGCTATCGCCTGACCGTAACCCGATAAAACATTGTTATTGTCAGGAACGGGAGGCTGGTTGGGTTTTTTATTTCCTCCGTTCTCCCCCTGATTGTTATTATTACCTTGAGAATTGTCGTTTTCGCCTTGATCGTTTTCATTGGGTTTTGGTTTCGGAACAACTGCCGGATTCCCTCCGTTTTCAACAGGGGTGTTAATAACGATATTCGCGTTTGCACTGCCGTCGCGTCCGTAAATGGTTCCGCTTGTTTTATGGAATTGAATGTAAGGAGAAGAAACGGACAGCGCAACGCCGCCGCCAAAATCCCTTGCAACATTGGCGCGAATCGTACCGCCTGTCATGACCAAGGCTTGTTCGATTATTGAACCCTGATGCAGGGTAAGATATACGCCCGCTCCGCCTTTTGCCGAATTGTTTTCTATAATACAGTTGTCTTGCAGCGTTACAAAGCCCGAAGAATAAATGCCGCCGCCGTAACCGTTCCCCGGAAAAGGATTATCCATAATCGAGTTTCCGGAAATAACGGCATTCCCACCTATCACCAATTTGCCTTTCGATACATTTTGCGAAGAAAAAATTCCGCCGCCGTTCAGTTCTGCGACATTATCGCCGATTATTCCGCCTGTCATTATAAATTCGCCGGAAGACCAAACCGCGCCAAATATGCATACGCCGCCGCCTACATGAGCGAAATTGCCGGTGATGGAGCCGCCTGTCATATAAAATTTTCCGCTGTTTGATACCTGCACTCCGCCGCCCCAACTCCCGCGATTGCCGGAAATGGTTCCGCCGTTCATAACGAAAGTGCCTTCTGCAAGAACCGCGCTGTGCGATCTGCTTGCATTGTCTTTTACGGCGGAGCCGTCATTCATTATAAAGGTTGCATTCCTTTGAACAGAAACCAACGAACCTGAATTGTTGTCATTTCGTCCTTTTAATGTAATTCCTTCACCCAGAGTCAGCGTAATAAATGCGCCGACCTGAAAAAGAGTGCCGGGGTTTGCAAGACGAATTTGTTTTTCGTTATTGTCAGCAGAAGCAAATGTTATATTGATGTTTTTGTTAATGTCGCCGTAATTGAGGGTTTGTGGGGCAATAATCTCGTCCGTATCCAAGAAAACGGTATAACTGCCGTTATTGACGGCGTTGGTTCTTAACCAATCAAGAGCGGCTTGCAAGTTCCCATATTCATAATCATTGTTCGCCCCATCTTTTATCCAAACGGTTTTTCCAATTTCCCCCATATTATTAATTTCTTCTATAAATTGAGGGGTTTCAGATTCATCAAATCCGCCGCTCCCGGCTTGGGGCAAACTTCCTGCGTTTCCTGTATCAAAAGAGGCAAAATCATCCAAAGGCTGAGCGCATGAAAAGGCAAGCAAACCTGCTGCAAGCGCCGATAAAAAAAACATAACAAAGGAACGGCCTTTTTTCATTTTTCTTCCTTCTTGATTGTCAGTATAACGTAATTTCCTGCCAACAACAGTTAAATAATACTTATTCCTAATATTCCGCATATAAGGAGCGCAGTGCCAAGAAGCAGGGGGATAACTGTATATGCGGTGACATGTATGGCTATTCCCGCTTTTTCCCCGAATTTCCTTTTCATCGCTTCCAGCTTTCCAAACTTTTTAGGCGATTTTATTCTGATTATCAGCGTAAAAAGACCATACCCGATGCATAATATGCCTATAACCATAGGAAAAATGTTCATTTTGCCCCCGTAAGCGAAATTTTAAACTATATTGGGAGATTTTGTCAACTGTTCCTATTGAATACAATTGTCCACGGATTTTCACGGATTTGCACGAAGGAAGAGAGAAGATTATTGAGCAAAACTAATCTACGGTAAATCCAATTCTTTTTGTTTCTTTTGGCTTTTCAATAAGGTTATTTAAAGCGATTATAATATCATTTACACGCTTATCGTTTTTCTCGATATACAACATTAAAAGTTTCCTCAGTTCCGCGATTTGTTCGCTTGTTCCGCCTTGTAAAAGAACGTAGCGCCTTAATTGCACAAAAGCTCGCATGATTTCAATGTTTACCTCTATTGCCCACTTGGAATTAATAACTCCTGAAAGCATTGCAACTCCTTGTTCTGTAAAAACATAAGGAAGGAAACGCATTTTTGAAGTATTAACTTTTGCGATCACATTTTGTGATCGCAAAAAATCCCATTCGTTTTGAGTCAATTTAAACATAAAATCAGATGGAAACCGTTCAATGTTTCGTTTTACAGATTGATTTAAAGCTCTTAGTTCAACATCATACAAATTCGCCAAGTCTCGATCTAACATGACTTTCTGTCCTCTAATCTCGTAGATCATGCCGCTGATAAGCTCATTTTTTTTCTCTTTCATTTCTCTATCCTCCATAAAAAAAAGGTATTTATCCCCAAAATAGTGATACACAGGTTCATTATCCATACACCACTTGTTTCACTTACAAAAAATGATACCCTTATATGGCATGAGAGTGCGGTTTTGCTTTAGTGAAAACGAAAGATTTTTGCTTTTTTATAGAAATTTATTACGATTTAACTATATAGGTGTGTGGTTGGTGGTAAAAATCTTAATTCTTCTCTGCGATCTCCGTGTCTCCGCGTCTCTGCGAGAAATTTTCTTCTTAGAAGTGAGACAAGAGGAATATCTCTCGCCAAGCTGCTATCGCAGCAATTGAAAAGCCAAGATCGCCAAGAACGCTAAGGGAGAATAGGAGTTTTTACCCGCCAGAATTCTGCACGCTCACTTCTGCCAACCCAAGAAAATAAAGAGCTAGTTGAGTAAAAATTTCGTTTACTCTAATCTTGTTTATATTCTTTCTATACTTACTTTATATCCCAAAGAATTTAATACATTTGTAAAAGTTCTGAAATTTATTTTTTCAGCATTTTTACTCCGTATTTTTTGTATTATCGTTGGAGATACTCCTGCTTTTTTTGCCAATGTCCTAACAGATAAATTTTCTGATTCCATTTTTTCCAATACAAATTCTGATAAAAGAAATTCATTATATTTCTTATCAAATTTTTCTTTCCTTTTAGGATCGCTGATAAATTCTTCGTACGTTGTTTTCATATCTTTTCTCCTCTATTTTTTCTCTCAAAATATTCTTGTCTATATTTCATAGCCAAGTTTTTTTCATTTTTTGGTAATTTATCAGTTTTTTTTCGAAATCCATTTGTTATAATTATCTTTTTTTCATCTGTAAAAAATGATAAATACCTGTCTGGTTGCGGTTTAAATGCATAAATACCATCATTTTCATGACGAAATTTCGTTTTATCAAATATTTTACCAAAATCTCCCATTCTTTTTACTAAAACAAGAAATTTATTTTGAATTTCCTCTATTTCTTTTGAGAAAAATTCTTTTGCGATACTTTTTTTATTCTGGTCAAAATACCATTCTATTATGAATTTTGAGCCTTCATAAACTATATGAGATTTATCTTCCATACCCTTTAAAATGTACCATATTTTTGATACACCGTCAAGTATTATTTTTAATTAAATTCACTTTTCCTGTCAATTAGTACGAAGGAAGAGATAAGAATTTACCACGGAGAGCACGGAGGACACGGAGTTGATGTTCGTTTTGGTTTGTGTGGTTAGTGGTAAAAATCTTAATTCTTCTCTGCGATCTCCGTGTCTCTGCGTCTCTGCGAGAAATCTTCTTCTTAGAAGTGAGACAAGAGGAATATCTCTCGCAAAGGCACCAAGATCGCCAAGAACGCAAAGGGAGAGAATAGGATTTAACCACGAACCACTCGAACTATAGCTTATGGTATGAGCGTAAGTATTTTACTAAAGCCTATAGGTGACGGAATCGCCTATGTCTCTGATCTCATTGCCATTAATTTTGTAGACAACCCTATCATTAATATCTCTGATTTCATTACCATTCATTCGGTGGGTTACTCTGTCATTAATGTCTCTGATTTCATTGCCGTTAATTCTATGAGTTACCCTGTCGTAAATGTCCCTGATCTCATTACCGTTTATTCTGTGGGTGACATTACCATTAACATCTCTAATATCTGCCATAATTTTATCCTCCTTTTGATAAAACATCTTTTAGGATTTCCATAAATTGCAAACCCTGTTTTAAATTTTCCGGCTGTAAAAATTTATTTAATAAGGATTGATAATCCTCGCCATTATATTTACAGCATCTTAATTCGCTGTCTTTTAAACTTAATTCTAATATTTGCATTCCCTCATCTAATGACTGCGAATCAATATTTATACCAAGACCATAATAATAGGAATCTTTCTCTTTAATATCAAAGATATAATATTTATCGCCGTCAAGATAAATTTCGTTTCCGATTAGTTCGAAAATGTTTTGCAATATTATATGCTCCTTTTAGATGAAGTATTATAGCATATTGAAAAATAATTTTACCACTAACCTCACGAACAAAACCGAACTTGCTGTCCGATTTCTTCTCCAAACTCAAGAAATTTTTTATATTGATAAGACAGATTATATGATACTGATTACCAGATATATTATTATTCCTCCATTTCACTCCTTCCACATATTTCTAATTATTATTTTATAGAGAAGCCTTAGTATTTATATAAACATTGATAAAATCATCAAAATAATTATTAAGATTACTACAATACCAATAATTAACCCAATTATTCTGAAAATTTTATTTATCTTCTTTTTATTTAACCACTTTTTTGCTTCTTTGTTTCCATGTTTTGCTGCCTTTATAATATATTCAAATGCTTTCTTTTCATCCTTTTTTATTTCAATTTCATAATTTCCATTAAAATATTTTATACCAAGTTCATATTGTGAAACTACATCCCCTTGTTGAGCAGAATTAATAAGTTTTTCAAATGCTTCCTGTTCTCCTGCTATCCACTTTTTGCCATCTTCAGTTTTAAGCCATTCTTTACGTTCATTTTCCTTACGTTTTTTTTCAGCTCGTTCCCGCTCGCTATTAAGAGTAGGATTTTTATCATTATCATTAAAAATTAAACAAGCATTTAACCATCCGTCTTCAGTCAAACAATGATTTTTTAAGCTATTATCTGATGGTTTATCCCATACAAGCCTACAACGATTTCTATCACAAATAAAATGTGGACACATATTTTACTCCTTTTGTATTTAAACTTTTCGGCTATTAAGAAATATTTATTTTAAAATTCCTCTCTTCATTATTCACAATACCCTTCTTAAAAAGCACGGACACTATAGGCGGCTGAATAGCCGCCATATAATCCGTTCCTTAAAGTGCACATGCCTAGAAGGCACGTATGGCACGAACAGAGAGGAGGCTGGTATTGTAGGGGAGAACGACACCATTGCTGCTGAAATTCTGATGCATCGCCTTTTCACTTATTTGCTGCGACGAAGACCAGAAAGAACCTGACGAAATACCTAAATGTGTTCTTGCCCTATACATTTCGTATAATTCGTCTTCGCTTGGCAAAAACCAGTCGTCATAGCCGCCGCCGCGATAATCGGCGCATGCTTTTGCAGCGGGAGCATTTGCGTCTACAGCAAGAATCAAAGCAGTGTTTGCTTTGCCTGTTCCTATTGCGGTTCCTGTACTTACTACCTTAAAATACAACGATGATGCCCATGCTAATACCCCCTGATTCACAGGTGCGGCTTCAAGATAACGCCAGCCATCGGAATAAGCTACCTTTCGATAAAATACTATTCCTCCGCCGGGACCTGTACTTCCTATTGGATAATCACTAACAACCAAGTTTCCTGCAAATAAATTTGTACCTGCATTCCATACTGTTGCAGACTCAACATCAAAGGTAACAGCATATGTCCCTTCTGTTTGCGGAACCGCAGTACTGCCGCCATATCGTATGTTAGTTACAGAGCCGGGAGAACCGCTTATTCGTGTTATAGTTACAGCGACAACATTTCCTGTTTGTTGTTCATTTAAGTTGCCAAAGTTATAATCAGAACGAAAAGGCGTTCCTTTACTCACTACTAGATTTCCGGCGGAAAAACCGGTTGCCGCATTCCAGCCTGACGCCGCCGCAACATCAAAAGTAACGTCGTATGTTCCTTCTGTTTGCGGAATTGTCGTACTGCCGTTATATCGTCTGGTAACAGAGCCGGGTGATTTACCGCTTTTCGCTGTTATGGTTACCGCTGTAACTCCTCTTATCGACTGGCTTAAATTGCCAATATTATAATCGTCTACAATGGGTATTCCCACCATAAGATTTCCGGCGAATATATCAGCCCCCGCGTTCCACCCTGTTGCCGCAGCTACATCAAAGTACACAGCATAGATTCCGTTTGTTTGCGGAACTGCTGTGTTGCCAGCGTATCGAATATTGCTTATCGCCCCTGGTGAACTGTCGCTTTTCGCTGTTATGGTTACTGCTATAATAACTCCAGGCGCTTGCACTAAATTAGCAATTTCATAATTACTGACAACAGGCGTTTGGTTTCCGCCAGTATTTTCACCAGTATTGCCTCCAGTTCCACCGATTCCGTCATCGCAAGCACCCATAAAAAGTCCGATTACAACCACAATGACCGTAATCCAATGAAATTTGAGAAAATTCTTCACAATACACCTCTTTTTGCGTTTCATTACCATGTCCCATACAGGTAGGTAGCTATAAGCTATTTTTTCATAAAAATATAGCTATTAGCTTTATATAATTATATATGTAAAGCATTACGCTGTTTGTGTCAATAGCCTTAAGCCACATATACTATCTTTATAAAGCATAAGGATTGATATTATGACAGAGTTAAGGAAAATACTTGGTTTTAATATGAAGGTCTACAGAGCGGAACATGGCTATTCTCAGGCCAGGTTGGCGGAGCTGGTTGATACGGCAACCAATTATATTGCCCAAATAGAGAACGGAAAGCGTTTTCCGACAGATACTATGCTGGAAAAAATCGCTAATGCCCTGCAAAAAAGAGGATATGAACTTTTTTCCCTTGTCCCTTATAAAGAAAAGATTGAAAATGATTGGCAAACACAGGTTTTAATCGACCTTGAACATTTTATCCGTGACAGGATAAAAAGCATGAGTAAGGGGTAAGCGTAATATTCTCTTGTTCAATTTAGAGTCTAACTCCAAATCGTACAAAGGATTTAAATGGCAGATTTAGAGCGGAGAATTGGTTCCTATTCCGGACTAGCCTGCGACGGTCTGTATTAACCGCTGCTTGATTTCTTCAACGGAGAGACCTTGATCAAGCAGGGAAAGGAAATATTTACGATCTTCTTCCTGCGCTTCTTCACGACCCTCCGCAAAACCTTCTTCTAACCCATCTTCGTATGCTTCTTTGGCGCGAATCTCCGCTATTTCTTCTACGCTAATATCATCAAACAGCATATTAACTACCTCCGTCCCGTGCTTTTCCAAGAAGTCCTTCAAGATACCATGCTCTATACAGTATTTTACAGCATTCCTTACAGATTCTTCAATGGAGAAGAAAAAAAATTCGCACAGAGACGCGGAGGCACGAAGGAATGAAATACAATCTATTCTATTTCCCCGTTAATAACTCTAATTATCCCTGTTTTCATTAGCTCTGAGCCGAAATTTAAAATGTATCCAAGTTTTGTGTTTGTTAATTTCATGTATGTTAATAATTGTTTTTTATGTGCTCCTGTTATTTTTTCTACAGATTTTAGTTCAATTATTACTTTACCCTCAACAAATACATCAACCCGAAAACCTTCATTAAAATATTTTCCTTCGAATTCAATCGGAATAGAGACCTGTCTTTGAACCGAAAGACCTTTTCTGGTTAGAAGATTAGTCAGTATAATTTCATAAACGCTTTCCAGTAATCCTGGTCCTAACCTATTATGCAGATTAAAAGCTGTGTCAATTATAATATCTCCTATTTCATTTTCATTCATCTTTCTGACCTCCGTGCCTTTGTGCCTCTGTGCGAGTTCTTTTCATAAAATCTCCTCATACATAGTTTTATCCCTGCCCGACAAAAGCCGGGCAAAACGTGAAAAATCACGTACTATATATGGGTTGAACTTGGCGTTTTGCTTTAGTGAAAACGAAAGATTTTTGCTTTTTTTGAAATTTTTTTCCGGTTTTACTACATAGGTGTGTGGTTGGCGGTAAAAATCTTAATTCAATCCCTCAATATGTTTCTTAATCGCAAGAAAGCTTTTTTCGCTCATGGCGTGTTCCATTTTGCATGCGTCCTGCGCGGCGGTTTTTTTGTCCACACCCAAAGAGACAAGCCAGCCTGAAATTGCGATGTGTCTTTCGTACATTGAGTCCGCCACCTTGCGGCCCTTTGCGGTCAGCGTGATTATACCGTCTTGGTCTGTAAGGATATAGCCGTTTTCGCGGAGGTTTTTCATGGCGATGCTTACGCTTGGTTTGGAAAACTCAAGCTCGTTTGCGATATCTATAGAGCGGACTTTTTCGCCTTTTAGGCTTAAAGCCAAAATAGTCTCAAGGTAGTTTTCCGCCGATTCATGTATACCCAATACTGCGCCTCCGTATGGTTTATGGTAGTATGAAAACGCCTCTTTTTCAATAAAAAATTGTTTTTTTTTACAAACCGCTTGACAAAGTAGTTAGGATAGACTAACCTTTTGTTGGAAGCGACTAACCGCCTGATATAAGGAAGGATATATGACATTAAAAGATCTGCAAATAGGCAAAAGCGGCATTGTGGAGACTGTGGGAGGCGAAAAAGTCCTGCGAAGGCGGCTTCTGGAAATGGGTATTACGCCCGGCACGTCAATCACTGTTAAAAAAGCAGCTCCCATGGGAGACCCAATCGAACTGCTCCTTCGCGGCTATGTTTTATCGCTGCGGCTGCAGGATGCTGAAAGAATCACAATAAAGGAAGTTCGAGGTTAATATGATATTTGCAATAGCAGGAAACCAGAATTGCGGGAAGACTACGCTTTTTAATCAGCTAACGGGCTCGAATCAGCGCGTGGGGAATTTTCCTGGCGTTACCATCGAACAAAAAACGGGCGAGGTTACATGGCACAAGGATGTTTCGCTTGTCGATCTTCCCGGCATTTATTCGCTTTCGCCGTACACAAGCGAAGAAATTATTACGCGCGATTTTTTATTAAAGCAAAAACCGGACGGCATTATCAATATTGTAGACGCAACAAATATCGAGCGCAGTCTATATTTAACATTGCAGCTAATAGAGCTGAATATTCCGATGGTGCTTGCGCTTAACATGATGGACGAAGTGCAGGCAAATAACGGAAGCATCGATTTAAACCAGTTAAAGGAAGCGCTTGGCATACCGGTTGTGCCGATTGCCGCTGTAAAAAAACAGGGTCTTTCGGAGCTTATCGAGCAAACCATAGAAACCGCGAAAACACGCAAGAAACCCGAGCGTATCGATTTTTGTTCGGGAGCGGTTCACCGCGCCATTCACGCGATTGCTCACCTTGTAGAAGATCATGCGCTTAGGCTTGGCGTTCCTTCGCGTTTTGCGTCTACAAGACTTGTAGAAGGCGACGACATAATGATAAAAACGCTGGGTCTTGA
>Ga0209755_10003437_pt1 | contig 19861 bp, 15 predicted proteins | sample TergutCo191P1_FD_187301 | JGI IMG/M metagenome (GOLD analysis project Ga0209755, IMG submission 187301) | Cornitermes sp. P1 segment gut microbial communities from Petit-Saut dam, French Guiana - Co191P1 (SPAdes) (version 2) | ecosystem: Host-associated > Arthropoda: Insects > Digestive system...
AATTACCGCGGATAAAGCAATAACGGTCAGAACTAAAATCATCATGTTTGAAATCTTCATTCTTTTCTCCTTGCAATTTATTTACTTCCCGCAATGCGGAAATTATTCAATATTTGAATTAAGCCATGCGTCAAATTCTGACGCGAATTTCGCTTCCTTTATTGAAGCCTCTACCGCCTGCACAGCAAGACGGCGCGCTTCCGTTTGAGAATTACGATGAGCTTTGCGCTCGTCTTCCGTAAAAGAAAAAATACTAACATTACTTTTGTTATTCAGCGCGGCGTCAAAGAAATAGCGGCATGAAAAAACATTTTGGCTTAATAACTCAGATCTGATATTTGCGCGTAACACATAATCGCCGTTATTTTGATCATTAATTCTAAAACCTCTGTCCCCGAAAAATGATCCTATCGCGCGCGTAAAGAGAGTTTTATCCGAAGCCTGTTCTGTTGTAACATCAACTCCGATAGTAATAAGTGAAGCGCACTCAATCATTTTGGTTTTGATATAAGCAGCTCCTCCGTAAGACGGTTTGCGGTTTACAGCTGTAATATCAAGCACCTCAAGAATATTTTGAAAATTGTCAGTTATTTTAGCGATGGAATAAGCGAAACTGAGACGGGAAAAAGCTTCTAATGTTCCTGCCGGAACTGTGGATGCCAGAAGGCGTTCAATAACCGTTGTATTTTCCCTTATCATGCCGGAATAACGGGCGGCGCTTTCTCTTCGGTTCATTCTGGCGCAGACATGGATTGTATTTCTGTTATCGCGGTAAACATCAAGCTGTACCCCGATCAGCCCCTTAATGTTTGTGCTTACATCAATCTCCTGCGAAAAATTCCTGCTCTCGTCAAAACTGATATTTTTGTTGCCGCCGCTTATAATCTGAGAAAACTGCTGTGAAGCGCTGGTTATGCTTGCTACATCGGTTTTAAAAACACGGGCGAGCGCGTTCATAGCGCTCGCTTCCGCCTGCGGCTGGCTGTTTCCGCTGGCGGTCACTGCGATCCATTCATTTCCCGGATATGCCCTATCAATATTACTGACCCAAACAGGCAGAGAATTTTGAGCGGATAAACTAGTTGGTATAAGAAGCAGAACAGCAAAAATGACGAAAAAACCAGTATTTTTCATAAAATAAAACTACCTTTTACCGATTTTTCTCAATTTTATAGATTACGGTAATAATAAGTATATAACCTAATATTACAATTTTGTCAATAAAACAGCGAAAATAATCACAAATTATTAGAATGAAGAAAAATTTGAAAAAATGAGATTATCACAGGAAAAAATTAGGTATAATTCTTGTTATCAAGTTTTTTAATTATTTAGGTCTATTCCAAATCCAGTGCAATATAACCTTCTTTTTTTAGTGCCGTTATTTCAGTTTTATGAATCTGCAAAAATATATCAAAATCTTCATACAAATATAAATAAAGATTGTAATCATTTTTTTTGTATGTAATATTTAATGACTGTTTGTCAAAAAACTTTCTTATGATATTTGCCTTAGCCTGATCTTTAATTTCAACTTTGGCAATTCTCATTATTTCATGAACTCCTTCAAACTCATCTGATTCATTAGTAAAATACGGTACTTCCAGAATAATAGAATCAGTGTAATCATTAAGAACATAGTTGACTTTTTGATTTCTCATTTTAGTTCTGATTTTTTTAACGACCATAAATACCTCAAAAATTAATTATAAGAAGTTATTATAGAAGCTATTATACATATTTGCCATCAAAAGTCAAATAAAAACTGAAATTCAACCTTTTTTAGTTTTATGTGGTTTTTATATAAATGAGCCTGTTCCAAAAATCTTTTTATGATAAATACGGATTTAGCGAGGTAATGTAAAGAAATAAAGCTTTCTGTCCATGCGCCGGTCGGCTCACGGGCTGCGTGGGTGAAAAACATTTGCTAAGAGTCCGCCTGCGAGCTCTGAGTCCAAAAACCAAGTAAATTATAATTATTACATATTCCTATCCAAGCATTTTGATAAAAAATTAAAAATTAATAGAAATTATAACTACACGGTTTTTGTCCTCAGATCTCTTCGGCGGGGAACGGCAAAAATTGTTTTTCACCCCCGCAGCCCGCCAGCCAATCAGCGCATGGACAAGGAGATTTGTTCTTTGCATTATCACATATCTACGTGATGGAGACATATTAATATAACGTTTTATTTCCAATTTATGTAGCTAAATGTAATTAAAACGTTTTATAATTAACCTCTCTACTGCCGTTTTGATGTGGTAATATAAAGTTTAACACAAATTGTATGCAGCAGAGTTGGCAGCAGACATGAAAAAACATCTTGCCGGTGTTCTCCGCCATAGAGACATGACCACTAAAACATAAATTTAAATCCGAAACTATTTATAATTATGCAATAAAAAAACATCATTAAAAATCAAGTTTGAGCATTCTTGTTTTAGTGGTTATGGCTCGGCGGCGGGCTCTTAGGCGTTTTTTCAGGTATGCTGCCGAGCTTTGCTGCATACGAAAAGTGATTATACTTTTAAATATTAAAAAAGCTTGACAAAATGATCAATATGAGATAGAATTATTAGCAGAGAAAGCGGAAACGTACTCTCAATCCTGCGAAAAAAGAATACCAGTGCCTTGACTTGTTAAGTCACATTATAGGCGGTATTTTGTAGTTAAAACCGTAGATGGTACTGAGTTATTCTTGGTACCGTTGTCATCGGGGACGCGAAAGCATTGCGCCGTAAGGAACCAATTCCAAGGGGGAAGAAACATATTATGAAACATCAAATTTTCTCACTGTTCCTCCGGGAATGTCCTTATGATTTTTCAGTTATCAATTAATTTTCAAGTAACTTTTAATCGAAATTCTCAACAATTTTAAGATTTCTCACGCTTAAGGCTTTTTCAAAACAAGCTTTGTTTTGAAAATTGTTCACTTATTAATCAGGAGGTATTTTATGGATTCTTATAAAAAGAATCAAACGTTTTCACGCTGGGCATCCGAAGAAGAAATTAAATCATCACTTCATAAAGTAAATTTAAATGATAATGCGGCTTCGCACGGAGGCATTCCTTTATATTATGAAGATGGCTCAGTGTATATTGAATCAACCGACGCTCATTCGATAATATTTGGCATAACAGGATCAAAGAAAACACGTCTATTAGGTATGCCGTCTATTTTGCTCTATGCCAAAGCAGGGGAATCTTTTATTGTTACTGATCCCAAAGCCGAACTTTACGAAAAGACATATCATTTTCTTAAAGAAAAAGGTTATAAGATTTTTGTATTAAATTTAAGAGAGCCTGAACAAAGCAACTGCTGGAACCCTCTCATTGTTCCGTATCGTTTGTATCACAGCGAAAAGAGAGATAAAGCGATAGAACTTATTAATGATATATCAAAAGTAATTATGCAGCAGGAGAATTCATTAGATTCATACTGGCAAAACAGCGCGTCTGATATGTTAACAGGATTGATTTTAATTTTATTTGAGTGCGCGAAAAAAAGCGAAATTAATTTTAAAAGTCTTAGGACATTAAGAACTCAAAGCTTCAGAACTGCAGATAACAGATGTGGTGAGAGTATTCCGTATATTCGGGATAACTTCTTAAGTAAAATCAATCAGGCATCATTTGTGTGTTCGCTTTTATCCGGTACAGTTGAAGTGTGCGATAATACCCGCGGATGTATTGTTTCGGTATTTGATAACGGACTGCGCCCTTTTTTCAGTCAGGATAATTTAATTGATATGTTGTCTAACAATCACTTTGACATGAAAAAAATAGGAAATGAAAAAACCGCTGTCTTCCTTATAATACCTGATGAAAATACTCTTTATCACCGATTGATCAGCGTTTTTGTAAAGCAGTGCTATACAGAGCTTATTATTGAAGCGCAAAAACAGCCCAACAAAGCTCTGCCTCTAAGGGTTAATTATTTGCTTGATGAATTTTCAAGTCTTCCCGCGATAAGCGATTTTCCTTCAATGATTACAGCTTCCAGAAGCAGAAATATCAGATTCAATTTGATAATTCAAAGTTTTAAACAATTGTTCAGGCGGTACAAAGAAGAAGCTGAAGCCATCAAGGGCAATTGTCAGAATTGGATATATCTTCACAGCCGCGAGCATGAATTACTCGAAGAGTTGAGTTATTTATCGGGAAAAAAAAGCAATGAAGAGCCGCTCGTTTCACCGTCATTGCTTCAGACGCTTGATAAAGAAAAAGGAGAAGCTCTTATTTTTTGTAAACGCAAATATCCGTTCATTACAAATTTACTTGATATTGACGATTATCCCGGAAGTAATAATGCGGCAGCGCAAGTAATTTATCCGAAAAATGACAGAAAGGGACAATCTGTTTTCGATTTCGAGCTGTTTTGCAGTAACAAACGTGATTATTTTTTCTCTCAGCTTTTTTCAGGAAAAACTCAGGAAGAAATAATATCCAAAGAAAGAAATAATAAAATCAGAGTGAAATTTCATGGAGATAAAAAAGACGAATAATCAACGGATTTATGCGAGGGGAGGGACTTGAACCCTCATGCCAAAGGCACCAGATCCTAAGTCTGGCGTGTCTGCCAATTCCACCACTCTCGCAGGTATTGAAACTTATTTCTTAACCTTAAATCAGGATATACCACTTTAATCATGAATATGCGTTGTGCATGAATTCGTTCATACCATTAATATATCATATTTTAATAAAAAATCAACTCTATATATAGCGGTAACAAGCGTAGGTACACCATATATAGCGTACCAAGTATGTCTTTTAATTGAATCTTCAGTTTAGCACATATTTTTCTCATTTCTTGGGTTCTTTAAGGGCATACCTGCATCAATCTAACAGTTTTTATACTAACCAGTTTTTATACGGGAGTGTCAATCTCAATGTTCGGCTGAACGGGAATGTTTTTTTCGACAATAATCCGATGATTCGCGTACATTGCCAGGAAATCGGTGCGATCATTAACCTGTAATAAATCAAACATCCGGCGAACGTGCTTTTTTAATGTGCTTAACGCCATATCTTCTTCTTTTGCGATAACTTCGTATTTACTGCCGCAAAGAATCCTTCTTAAAATTACAGCGTCTTTTTCTGTAAAGCCTGGCGGCAGCTCGAGTATCATTTCTTGTCGTTTCATTTTTATAGTTTGAACTTCGGGATGCAGAATAAAATAAAAAAGTATGAGGACAGCCGAACAGCAGGAAAAATTAAAAATACCGGACAGCATATTTATCTCGGGAAAACGCGCCTGAGAAGCAATTGCGGCGATAATTATCAATACTCCGATTAAAAGTTTTATTTTCTTTCCTTTGTTAAAAAAGCCCTGCCGGTAAAGAAAAACATACCCAAGTAAGTGTATTAAAAAAGGGATTAGCATCCCTCCGTCAATAATCCAAACAAGTCCGAACAGCCAGCAGAATACGCCGTGGTTAATAAATTTATAAGGGAAAAAAATTACAGAGAAAAACATTATAGAGATTAACATAATTGGAATATGAAGACGTTCCGGGTTTATAAGCGTATACTGAGAAGGATGCGCGGCGGAAGGATAAAAATGAAAGATATAGCTTATAATCCAGATTATAGAAACTACCAATGGGGCAAAGCGGTATACTATTTTTGTTACAGTAACGTCTTTTGATTTCATTCTTTTCATTATATAAGATTATAATAAAAATAAGCCTGCCCTGCAATCAACAACCGCGCCCTACTGTACAACCACAGCAGTATACTTTGGTATACAGAAAAAACAACGTGGAATATACCAAAGTACCATGAAAATTAACTCAAATATACCAAAGTACCATGAAAATATACTCAAATATACCAAGATACCATGAAAAATGTTTGTTAAAAGTTGTTTTTTAAAAAATATGTGATATATTAAATTTTACATTAATATGAAAAAAACACTAATCAACAACCCCGCCGCAAGCAGCGGGGTATGTTGTTCTAATAAGGTATTGCACTCAGGGTTTAATACCATTATTAGCGCCCCAAGGCTCCCTCGCGCAGCGAGTTCTTGGGTATTAAACCCTTCGGCACGAATAAACGCCTTAACAATTTTCGGTTTTATAACAATGATATTATCAGGATGTGATTCAGATTGGGACGGTGAAATAACCGTAACTGGATGTACGAAATTACCGGATTGGATAGGTTGGATATATCTTCAAGATTCCCCCAGTATTGACGGAATTGACGTAATAGAAATAAAAACACCGGATACTGCCGAAAATATAATTCGTATTAAGACATATAAAAGTTTAGAAGATATTTTAAAAGTACAATGTAATTGCACTGAACCAAATGGCAGTCATGCCTATCATGAATATTTAAAATCAGAAATAAATGAGAATGAAGTTGAAAAATTACTTGAAAAATTTGATCCGGAATTTTTTGAAACTAAAAACCTTATTGTAGTTTCATTAAAAATGGGACCTCTTACTATGAATGTTCGGGTTGACAATATTAATAAAAATGGAATTATTAATGTTACAGAAACTCGTAAACTTTCGCCGGTAGAACAATCTGTAATCAAATGGGTCGTTTTGGGGATAGAAGTTAAAAGTTCATTTATCACACCGCCGAGTATGGGTGTGAAAATAAAAAGTGCTTCTAGTTTCTAAATAAAAAATGAAGGAGAACAATAAAATGAAAAAGAGACAAATAACCGGAAAACTCTTTTTTGTTCTTTTGGGTTGTCTTGCTTTCTCTGGCTGTAATATGGGATTTGAATTAGATAAAGAACTTTTTGATCAGAAATGGGCGGCTTGGGAAGAACAGGGGCTGGTAAACTATTCAATGCGATATTATGAAAGCGATCCGACTATATTTGGAATGAAAACACACATAGTTTTTGTACGGGATAATGTCATTAATGAGATTAAATCGCTGGATGGGACAACGCTGTATAATCTGGAGCACCCCCCTAAAAATATGAGTGATAATTTAATAATGGTAAAATCCATTTCGGAATTATATATGATGATTAACAGAATTTATGAAGCTAATCCGGATAGGAATATGGAAATTAAATATAATAGCGACTTCCATTATCCTGAATATATTAAAATACCCCCTAAAGATCCCTTTGGTTCAGTAGGAACAGGTAATATTATTATACGTATATCAGAATTTATACCGCTTACAGCGGAAACGGAAGAATAGATATTAAACAAGTAAAGGAGTAAAAATATGAAAAAAACACTAATAAACGCTTTAACAATCTTCGGTTTTATTACAATGATATTATCAGGATGTGATTCAGATTGGGACGGTGAAATAACCGTAACGGGCGGTACGAAATTACCAAATGAGATACGTTGGATTTTTTATCAAGATTCCCACGGTATTGACGGGATTGAGACAATTGAGGTAAATCCAAAACCATCAATTTATGCCGAAAATATAATACGTATCAAAACTTATGATAGTTTGGTAGATATTTTAACAGTACAATGCAATTGTGATAAACCATGTAACCATGACAGTATAGATATAGATGAGAATGAAGTTGATAAATTACTTAAAAAATTTGATCCGAAGTTTTTTGAAACTAAAAACATAATTGTTACTGAATTAACAGTAGGTGTTCGTACTATGAATGTTCAAGTTAATAATATCAGTAAAAATGGAATTATCAACATCACGGAAACTCAAAAATTTTCATTTAGTTTTATAGAAGTAAGTGCAGGCGTTACAGTATTTTTCGCAATCGAGATTGACAGTTCATTCATCACACCGCCGAGTATGTGTGTGAAAATAAAAAGTGTTTCTAGTTTCTAAATGGATATGAAAAATAAAAGGAGAATGGAAATGAAAAACAAACTATTTTTAACAATGTTGTGCGCGATCGGGCTGTGTCTGATTATGGCTTGCCAAAGCAACGGCGAGGAGGTAATCGGGAAAGATTTTAGTCTAAAGGTAACAGTGGATAAAACCCGGGCAAAAGTCGGGGACACGGTCACGGCAACCGTTGTTTTTAAGAATTTGAGCGGCGAAGAAATTGAAGCGGAATTACCGGGCTGGATTGCAGAATTAGGCGGTCAGAACACAGAGGATATTTTGTCTGCAATTTTAACACATTCAGATGAAGGCTTTTTAAAATGGATACCACCGGATATATTATTTGAGCCATTGCCCAAAATATTGATTGAAAGTGGGGCTGTGATTAAGCGAGAATTCAGGCATGCCATAAAAGAATCGGGCAAATTATGTGTAGTCGCCGGGGCATTTTTTATTATCGCTACCGATACTGCTGATCCTCGTGGTGCGCGTATTTATTGTAACTCAAGAACTATAAATGTTTGGTAAGAAAATATAAGGAGATGCTAAATGAAAAACAAACTATTTTTGACAATGCTGTGCGCAATCTGGCTATGCCTGATTGTGGCTTGCGGCATGGATTTTGACACGACAACAACGCCTACGGCGGAAAACCGGGACACCGGCGTTGCAGAAGATATGGATCTAGTCGTTGCTACAAGAGAGCAAGAGTTTTTTAGGAACCAAAACAGAAGCTTCAGTATTATGGATGAAGCTATGCGCCCGTTCAGAATGGAACCTGACAGGGCAAGCGAAGGGGGCGAACTCTATAACGACAGTTTCGCAGGGCGATTCATAGATGATTTTGGCAATCTAACAATTTGTTACGTTCAGAACTCAATTACAAGACAAACGGAAGATACAATGAACAGCCTGCGCGGGCAAGTCATTTACAGGCAGGACGCTTTCAGCTACAATTTTTTGGCACAAATACTGGAAGCGGTTTCGGAAGTAATGGAAGACTTTGGTATCTACATGGCGGAATTGGATGAATATGAAAACCGGGTGTTTATATACCTCACCGATATAAACCGTGTAAGGGAAATAAACAATTTTTTGTCTGAACAAGGCGCTTTTGATGAAAACGCAATAGCTTTTATTGACGACCCTGATTATATCCCGTTTGATGATTCGGCAGATACAGCATACCCGGGCGAGGGAATTTTTCGTCCAACAGGTGGTGGAAAAGTAAGTTGTGGAACAATGGGCGTGAACGCGATTGACAATGCAACAGGAAGAATAGGCGTTATTACAAACGAACATGTTGCAGGGAAAAATACTACTGTGTGGACTGGTACAATATCAGGCAACACTGTGACTCTTGGAAACACACTAGGTCAAGTTTCAAAGGCTAAAAACGGCGGAACCGTTGACGCCTCTTTTACACCTTTTGACAATCCGGAAGATTGGGATATGACTCCGCATGCAAGGAATACCCAGGGGGATAATCCCAGCGGGAAAACACACACCAATATAAGGTTGGGAAAAGAGTCGCACATTGTGTATGGCGCAAAAATGATGAAAATTGGTATGACATCCGGTACCACTACTGGAACAATTAAGAGCACATGTTTCCTCATAATTACAAAGAAAAGCGATGGTACTCTAGGTCCTATGAAAGCCAAAACATTCAGGTATAAAACAACAACAAACAAAGGGGACAGCGGCGGTCTTGTTTACTATAACGACGGTAGTACTTTATGGCTGATAGGCATTCATTTTTCAGGCGATGATAGCAAAGAAAGAGGTACGGCCTGCCGAATTAGAAACGTCATGTCTGAATTAAATGTTACGCCGATAACCAATGATACGTTTTCAGTATCAGTTGAGGGCAGCATGACCAGCGGTCCTAGTTATAGTTTTTTTAGTGGGGTGAAAATTACCAATAATGAACATCCTATAGGCAGATTAACAATTCCCAGTATAATACATAGCAATACGATATCAAAAATAGACAGCATAGCCCTTCAGAACAGAACCGGTATAAGCGCTGTAACAATCCCAAGTACAGTGGAACAAATCGGAATAAACGCATTTTATAATACCGGTATATGGAATTACACAAAAGAAAACAATGTTGTTTACGCAGACAGATGGGCGGTAGGATATAAGGGAATTATTGACGATTCTGACGGCGCATTAGGATTACGTTCAGGCAGCGTTTCCGGTACTGTCGGTATCGGTGACTTTGCGTTTGTCGGCGTATCAGGTTTAAAGACAGTAGATATCCCTGATAGTGTAATAAATATCGGTCACAGCGCGTTTTCTAACAACACGGCTTTAGAACGCATTTGGATACCGAAAAACGTGACTAGTATTGATAGCAGGGCTTTTAAGGGTTGTCCGTCATTAGCTATATTCGTACAAGCTGCAAGCCAGCCAGCCGGATGGCAAGAAAATTGGAATATTGATAACATCCCTGTTTATTGGAACTTCCCTGCGCCACCAATACGTATCACAATATCTCCCATTCCAGGCATTACCGTGCCCGCTATTGGAGAAACACCTGTATGGACAATCAGCACAGACCAATACACCGGAACCGTAACATGGAACCCGAGCCATTATAGGTTTCAGCCCGGTACCCAATACACCGCAACAATAAATCTGTCGGCGAAAAACAATTACACATTTCACGGTATAAAAAACAATTCTTTCACAGTTACGGATGCATCAGTAACCAATAAAGCTAACTCAGGCGTGGTAACGGCGGTATTTCGGGCGACTGCTTCTGTAAACTCGCTGTTTAGCGGAGGTAATGGTACAGATTACGCTCCATATCAGATAGAAAACGTAGAGCAGCTTAAGTACATTGGGCTTCTTGAGACTGACGGCATTTATTTTGAACTAATCACAGACATTGATTTGGAATTTGAGCCGTGGCTGCCTATCAATTTTAACGGCGGTTTTTTCAACGGTGCTTACAATACCATTTCGAACTTATACGTTGACGCGGCTCCGTTTGGTTATTATGGCTTATTCGGGTACAACGACGGTACGATCTCCAATCTGACAGTTACCGCTTTTATTAATCCGGCTCAACATGCCACATACATAGGGGTTATTGCCGGTGCGAATGCCGGGCATATTGATAATTGCGTAACAGAAAATGCAAACGGTTATGAATTTATGATTAAATTCAATGATACAACTGCCGTTGGGGGCATTACCGGGCATAACATGGGGCTTTTAGAAAATTGCACAAACAACGGTAATATCTTCGATACTCTTTTTGACAGCAGCAACAGCATTATAGGCGGTATAGCCGGACACAACTTCGGCGGCACTGTATTGAACAATGCCAACAACGGCGGAATTTTTATTACGAACAGATATTCGAATAATTCAGCTTTCGCAGGCATAATCGGATGGCAAAAATGGGGGACTGTGCAGGAAAATGTTACCTCCGGTATGATTCTGGACTATTATGATAACATTATTGTCTATTCACAAAAGCCTAAAGGCAATCATGTTTTCGGTCAAATAATGTACGGCAGTTTAGACGGCAACTACTGCGAGTGTGAGGGATGTCGGTAAATCCAGCCAAATTACACACGCTTTGGTATACATCGTGACGGAGGAAAACCGCGCAGAGATTTGAATGTTTTATAAAAATGAACTACATCGCTGAAGCCGCAGTGTTCGGCGATTTCATGCACTTTGTGGGTGCCTGTTTGCAGAATATTTTCGGCGTTGCGCACCCTGATTTGCATGATGTACTGGTGTACGGTCATTCCCATTTTTTGTTTAAATAGGTGTCCGAAATACGCTTCGTCTAACTGAACTTGTTCGGCAAGATCTTTCACTGTGAGTTTATCAGAATAGTGCATTGCTATTGTCCGGGCTGCTTTATTGACACGGAAGTCTCCGGCATCAGAATTAATATTAAAAATGATAATTTCCGAGAGGCGGTGCAGAATCATCATTAGAAGAGCGCGTGTCTTCATTATATACCCGCTCTGTTGGTTGGACCAATTTATCGTTAATTCCTTAAACATGTCTATAATATCCTGCCTGAGCCCAATTGCGCTGACCTTTGGGAAAGAAGGCGGCTTGCTTTTTAATGAAGGATGTAAACCGGAAAAGTTTACGGAAAAACAACGCATCAGGTCATTCGGATATGTGAAAGCTTCTTTTTCGGTTCCATCGCGCAGAAAAAGCACATCCCCTGTGCAAAGTTCATAAGCTTTTTGGTTAATTGTGTAACAGGCTTTACCGCCGATAATATATGTTAAATCATTATTGTCAACAATGTGAGGGCTCAGCCGCCAGTCCGGTTTGCATTTCCGGTAAACGAGATAAGAAATTTTCGGAACAAAGTCATCGTTAATTGCTTCTTTCATTTGTATAACATCCTATTTATAAATTATTAATATGGAATTTATACATGATTATATACTATATATATTTTTATACTTGATGTCAATGCGATATATATTTAATACAACAGTTTAAACTATAAAAAAATGAAAATTATGATGTTTTTAATAAAAATGCCCATTATTGAAGACAAAATAGTTTAATTTTTAAATTAGTTGAAGCTTTTTCAGAACTTCAATTTTGAAAAAGTAACCTTATTTTAACGGAGGAGATTTATGAAAGAGAAAAAACTATGGGGATTATTTTCCGTAATTTTGACAGTCATTTTGATTTTTACAGCATGTCCCGGGTATGATTTTGATGATCTGGATACAGTTGAAAATGCCGAGAAGCCGCGTATAAGCAAGCAGCCTCAGGGCGGCGTATACCAACTGGGCGAGACAATTGCGCCGTTAACCGTAACTGTTGCTCCATTGAGTGATAAGGGTGTTTTAAGCTGCCAGTGGTACTCCAATACAGCGGCTGTTAATTCAGGCGGTAAAGAAATTTCAGGCGCCACAGATGAAACTTATACTCCGCCAAAACCAAGCAAAATATCAAACGAAAATTTTGATACGTATTATTACTATGCTGTTGTTACAAACTATAATAAAAACGCAAAGATAAATAAATCCGTGTCTACTGCCAGTATAACGGCTTCCATCATCATTTTTAATCCTGATTACGCGGAGCCGCCGAATATCACCGGACATCCTCGAGGGGGAGATTATTATGTGGATTCAGAAATAAGTCTGAGCGTCACCGCTTCAACAATATCAGAAGGCGCTTTGAGTTACCAATGGTACAGAAATTCAAATAACTCAAATACAGGCGGTATTTTGTTAGACGGAGAAACTGACGCAAGTTATGAGTTCTCCTTGTCATTCCCAGGAACATTTTATTATTATGTTGAGGTTACTAACTCTGTTGACGGAAAAACTCCGTCAACTGTTACAAGCGTAACTGCAGAAGTAGTGGTTGATGTAAACCCGTTTGATACAATAACTCCTAACATCACTGTTACAATCCATAACAGCGTCAATACATGGCCTGCAAACGGCGGCGTTTCTACCGCGACAGACCGCTATCAGTATGTGCGGGGCTTCGGCGGAATGAATACCATTCTATGGAGCGACAGCAACTCACCGGATACCACTAACGAAGAAATACACAAACTATATAACCCCGACACCGGTCCCGGGCTGAATATGATGAGGATTTTCTTTCACCATGATCTTGATTCTGTTTTGGACAGCATAGTGTATAACGATTACTTTGATCATATCAAAATAGTCAATGATTACGGCGGATATGTATACGCAGTACCCTGGACTCTTCCGCCGCATTTGAAAGCGACCGTCGCCGGCGGCAGCTCCGGAGGCACTATACTGGGTAACAGCGGTCAATGGGCGCGATTGGACAGGTTTCCGCAGATTGCCGAGCACTTCGTGAATTATCTGGATAAACTATGGAAGTATGACGCGCCGATTTTCGGAATAGCTTTACAGAACGAACCTGACGGCGATGTCGGTTATGAAGGCACAAGGTGGGCAGGAACCGACGCCAGGAACTTTATCAGGGAAAATCTTGGACCAAGAATCAGGGAAAACAGAGTCGGCGTTAAAGGCGTTGGATCACAGGGTATAAAGGGCTACGGCGGCGGCAGGGAATGGGAAAAAATCTGGATGGCGCCCGGTGAGGCAATGGGAGGCGCTCAAGGGTCGAATGGGGCACAGCCAACAGTAAATGATTCTGTGGTACGGGAAAAAGAATACATTCAATTTGCCGCGCACCATATGTACCAGGACAGTTCAATGAATAGGTATAGCACAGCTTTTGGGTATGGGATTGAAACGTGGGCGACCGAGTGGACTGACGGGGGCAACGATCTTTCGCCATATTACGATGTTGTAAGCCAGTGGCGCTTTGCATGGGAACATGCCAACATGATCTACGCTTCCATTGTGTTAAACGAAAACAGCGTTTATTTCCCCTGGTATCTAAAGCGTTTCTATTTATCTATGGGAGACGGCGAGCGAGGTACCACAAACGGCGAGGTTCTGAACAGGGGTTGGATGCTCGGGCATTTTTCCAAGTATGCAGCAGATACAAGACGTATCCGTGTAAGCGCAACCGGTGAATTTTTAAGCAATCAGGGCGGCACAACCGCCAATACCGCAAACACCCAGCTCACCCTTTCTTCCAGCGGAACAACAAATAATTTCAACCCTGCCTCTTTTGTACGCGGCGCTGCCTTGAGCGCCGGTCATTATGAGCCAAGCACAAAAATTATGGCGTTCCAATCTCCCGCTGACGCGGCAGCTCCCGAAGATGTTGAATCGATTGTTGTAATCGCGTTCACTCCGATACGGCATGACGGCAGCAGAGGACAAAATGCGGGAAATATCCTCATCAACCTTCCCGCGGGTTTTTCCGCAAGCCATGCTGAGTGCATGAGATCCTTTGAAGGCTCTGTCCATAAAATGGAAAGGGTGATAATGAAGGAAGATGGAACTGCGGCAATTGTCAATCTTCCCCGCAGCAACATCGTATCCATAAAATTTACAAGATAGTATGATATGCGAAGGAGCAAAAAAGCATGAAAAAAAATATCATCGCGTTTTTATTGGCGCTTTGTATGACCGGGTTTATTTACTCGCAGGAAGGGTTAGTGCTTTCCGGCGAATTAAAGACCGGTCTTTTTTGGTACAGTCTTGATCGTGAAGATAAAGAATTAGACGAAGGAGGTTTTATATTCATCAGCGATACATTGGATCAGTCATTACAAGAAGAATCATTACAGAATTACTGGTCTAAAAACGGACGCTTCCGCTTGAACTTTAAATATGAGATAGGAAATATCGGCGTTAAATTCCGTTTTGAAACGACTGAATGGAGCTACGGCAAAGTCGGAGCAAACCAACTCTTCTGGGATTACGCGTTTGTATACGGTAATTTCTTTGACAATAACCTGAAAATATCAGCCGGTAAAATGGGCGATTCCCCTTGGGGAGCCGGCGGTCCTGATTTATGGAACGAACTCGATACGACTATGGGTGTACGTTTTGAATTCATTCCTCAGTTTATACCGTTTATTAAACCCGGCTCGCTGAACTTTGGCATTGTATTCAACAATTTTGACGGTGCTGTGGAATCTCAGGCGGGACATAAACAAAAAAGACTGGAAGACATATTGACTGAATCTGTACTCGGTTTTTCCTATACTCAGGAAGGAATTTTACACTTACGCCTATCCTACCGCCTTGATGGTCTGGTTGACGACAGCGTCAGAGAAAAGTTTGTTTACCGCTTAGAAGAGCGGATAATACAGCGGTTTCTGCCTGGTTTTCAGATTGTAGCAAACGGTTTTTGGGACGGACTTAATCCCCAGAAAAAATATACTGAAACAGATGACCCTTACGGCGACAGGGATCCGCGTGAAGATATGTGGCTCAAAAACTGGGTATATGTAAATTATGATTATCCTGATGAATTTTCCCCTCTGAACATGAGTTTTCGCGTTCTTTCCCGCTTTGGCTACGAAACCATAGGTTTATCAAGAGAAAAATTGTATCTCAAGCCCGGTTTTTACCTCACCTTCTTTGACAACCTTCTTCAAATCGGCGCGGCTTTTGAATACGCCTTGGACGTAGGAGATACAAAATTAGAGCCAAGAGCGCCTTATCTGCACTGGTATGTCGAACCGTCAATACAGTTGAACCTTAACAGCAATTCCTATCTTGCTCTTGTTTACCGTTACTACGACGATTACGAATTTAACGCGCCAATCGGAAGCGGACGAAATACGATTCATTCCAAAACTAACTGGATCAATTTGAGAATTCTATTTACATTCTGATAAGACAGGGCGGACGTAAAGTTCAGCGTAAGCGGAACAGTCCGCCCGCCTTGGGGAACTTCATGACAATAAAAAACATTTGTATTTTTTTTATTTTTGCGGGAATTACTTTTTCTATTTTAGGCTGCAATAAGGATGATGACGCTTCTCTCATACTAAGCTATTTCTCTCATGATTTAAAAAAAACAATGCATCAGATTGATTATTTTGTACCGCTGGATATTTCCGATAATTTTTCGCAAACATTCAGGAGATTTGATCAAAACGCGGAATACGACAAAAAAATACTAAAGACTTTATCGGTAAAATACATCAGATCGGCAATACATCAGTCGCCTTCAATATATTTTAGATCTGAATTTATATCTATTCATGTTCAGTTTCCAAACCACAGAATATACGAAAAATATCTTGCCGGTTTTGAAAACAATCCGTCTGTCTCAAAAAAACAGCTTGAAAAAATGCTGCGGTATGAATACTCCGCGCATTTAGCCGTACCGGATAAATTTATAAAAACAAAAAATTTTCTTAACATTACTAATCCGGTTTATAAAGAGCGCCCGTACAAATTTTTCAACAAGAATGACAGGGATTATTATTTGACTTCTGATTTCAAAAAAGATATGGATGCGATTTCCGTATGGGTGCGGGGGAAGAAATGGAATGATCCGAATTCGGCAATGACCCGGAAAGACGGGCGCTTGTTTATTAATACTGTTGATTCAATGAATGAACAATAATCAATTTAAGGAGGATAATTATGAAAATGTTAAAACTATGTATGGCATTATTGCTTTGCGTCTTCTTTTCAGCTTGTCAAAAATCAAATAGTCACGCGAATGTAATAACAGTTCAAGTGTTTGATCGCGGCACTGACGGCGGAAAAACAGATCCGACAAATAATATGTGGACAAACTGGATAAAACAAAAAGTTCTGGAAGATGAAAACATAATCGTTTCTTTTGTTCCGGTTCCGCGCAATGAGGATACGCAAACATTAAACAATTTGATAGCCGCCGGTTCCGCTCCGGATATCTGCTACACCTATTCTACGGAATTAATCAATAATTACGGCGAAATGGGCGGCATCTTTGATATTGCTCCGTATGTTGACACATTGTTAAAAGATTACGACGCGTTCCTTGGTGCGGATCCAAACCTTCACGGAGAACGCCTTATTTACCGGGGAAAAGACCCTGAGACAGGCGTCTTGTATATGATCCCGGGACGTTATATTTATACAGCCTCGCAAAATTTATTTATCCGCAAGGACTGGCTTGACAAGCTGGGTTTGACGTTGCCAAAAACAAAAGAAGAGTATTATGATGCCCTGGTCGCTTTTAAAGAAAAAGATCCGGGTAATGTCGGAAAAAACCGCGTTGTACCCTTTACTATGACAACCGATGTTCGCTGGACAGGCGGTATCATAGTTGATCCGTTTATTGATCCGTATCTTAGCCCTGAAGAGCGCTGGATCAACACTGCAAATGAAAGGAATATACTGCTTCCGGGTTACAAGGAAGGTTTCCGATTCCTGAATACCATGTACAACAATGGACTTATTGACCGTGATTTTCCATTGTATAGGGATGATAAAACGCTGGAAAATTTAGTTAAATCCGGTCTAGTCGGCTCATTCGCTCACAACTGGGATCAAATTTACCGTGATAACACAAAAATTCTTGAAGAATTGCAAAAGAATGTTCCGGGAGCCGATTTAGTGCCGATTGACGCGATACAGTCAATTGACGGAGTTACCCGCAAAAGAGGCTCGCCTCCGATTTCATTATTTTGGTTCATTCCAAAAACCTCGAAAAACCCCGAAGCGGCTATTCGTTATATGAATTGGCTTTCCCGTTTCGAGAATTATAATTTTTTACAATTCGGATACGAAGGCGTCAACCATGAAGTAGTAAACGGCATCCCAAAAATTTTACAGGTTACAGGACCCTGGATTCAGAACTCCGCGGGCAACGGTGATTACGCAATCAATCTTAACGGATACGATCTCGGCGATGACGAGCTGAATATTCAGGTGCTTGCCAACAGTTATAAATGGCCGCCTGAAGTAATTATCAATGCGTACAAAATTTCTTCAACAAACGCGGAAAGACCGCCGTTTGTTCAGGCAAAACTGCTCGCCGCTGTCCCGTATCAGCAAACACTGGCGGACAAGTCACTTGTTATATACACCGAGTCGGTTACTGCCAGACCAGGAAATTTTGATCGTGTATGGGATAACGCGGTTAAGGATTGGCTTGCTTCCGGCGCTCAAGCAATAATAAACGAACGCCGTGAAAAATATTTAAGCCAGCAATAATCAGAGGTTAACATCCGGGAATTTTTCATCCTGCCATTCATCGACTGTAGTTCCCGGTTCGTATTCTAAATCAATTACAATGCCATCAACGGGGAAATTATTTTCTTCCAGTATTTTATTTATTCTGTTTTCAATTTCGATTGCTCTTTCCTTTGTTTCGGCGGCGCCTTGCTCGTCTTCCATTGAAACAAACGCCACAGCGCCGTATCTTTGAATCAATTTTATTCTCGCTAAAAATCCGGCATCTCCGTGTTTTAAATTGACAGGTCCGGCAAGTCCGCGTCCCTGAATACGCTTTAAACCCGCAATCAAAATTTTAAAATCGGAGCTTGTCAGCATGAACGGTACTTTCGCGATATAGGGATTTAACAAAGCGTAATCAAGAAAAGCGCATAGAGACGCTTCATTATTAAGTTCGATATTAAGAATCGATTCGCCTCTTTCGATCATATTCCGGGCAATATCAGCGGCATCCTCATATTCACCGTCAGTCAAAGCTTTTTTAAAAACCTTATCATCATTGGAATGAATTAATTCGTTTATGAAAATCGCGTTGTTAATTGTATAGTAAGGCTCAAGCCCGGAAAAGGTATTGTTAAGCAAATCGCTCTTGGTCTTTCGCGGTTTGAATTGAAACGCCTGCATGGTAATTTCGGCAATATGCCCCGGCGTTGTGCCGCAGCATCCTCCGACAACGTTCACGATTTCTTCTTTAAAATATGGATTAAAGCTCGACGCCATTGTATCGGGATTCTCATTGTAATGCCCGAATTGATTAGGAGTGCCGGCATTGGGATGTACGCTGACATGGCAAGGAATAATATCAGATAAAAACCGAACATGCGGGAAAAGTTTCGCCGCGGGAAAAGAACAATTAAGACCGATTGACCAGGGATTTGCGTGAAGCACAGAAATGCAAAAAGTTTCAATGCTTTGTCCTGAAAGCAATCGCCCGGATTCGTCGATAGCGGCGGAAATCATTACAGGCACATCGATTTTTCTTTCATCAAGCAGCCTGCTGATCGCGAAGAGAGCGGCTTTTGCGTTTAATGTATCAAAAACAGATTCAACCAGAAAAATATCAACTCCGCCGTCTAAAAGCCCTCTTGCGTTTTCATAATAAGCGGCTTCCAGTTCATCCCAATAAATACTGTGTTTTGAAGGATCTGAAACATTAGGAAGAATGCTCGCGCTTTTTGTTGTCGGCCCGATGCTTCCCGCCACAAAACGCGGCTTGCCGTATGTAAAGAATTTATCCACTGACTTACGGGCAAGATGCGCAGCCGCTTTACTTAATTCGTAAGCCATGTGACTGAGCCCGTAATCAGAAAGCGAAATTGAATTTGATTTGAAACTGCACGTTTCGATAATATCAGCGCCCGCTTCAAGATAAGTATCATGAATAGCGCCGATAGCGCCCGGTCTTGTCAGGCAGAGCAGATCATGACATCCAAAGAGCGGTACGTGATGACCTGCGAATCGATCG
>Ga0209755_10003438_pt1 | contig 19858 bp, 12 predicted proteins | sample TergutCo191P1_FD_187301 | JGI IMG/M metagenome (GOLD analysis project Ga0209755, IMG submission 187301) | Cornitermes sp. P1 segment gut microbial communities from Petit-Saut dam, French Guiana - Co191P1 (SPAdes) (version 2) | ecosystem: Host-associated > Arthropoda: Insects > Digestive system...
CTAAGCATGGCATAAAAGTCGTGCAATGGCAAGCCCGCCACGGCACTGGGCGAGCCTTTTATCGATTTTATCAGGCAACCGCCCCTTTCCTGCAACCTGTACGCCCCGGCCGCCCCCTGCCACTCGCCGGTGTCAAGATACCACTCGATTTCCGCCGGGGAAAGCGGGGCGAATTCCACCGCGCAGACCGCCGATCTCACGTCGATCCCGCCGCCGCGCCCGCCGTAAAGGGCCATCCCGGTGATTACCTCGTGCCCGCGTCCGGCGAGCCGTTCCAGCGTCCGCCGTGCGTCGTCCCTGTCGCCGGGCTTGCCGTGGATTTCGCCGTCCAGCACGACGATTGTGTCCGCCGCGAAGACCCACGGCGAAAGCCCCGCCTGCCTCGCGGCGACGGTTTCGGCCTTTCGCCGGGCCAGATCCTCCGTCACCTGTAGTGGGGCAAGGCCGGGCCTCGGCGTCTCGTCTATATCCGCCGGGACGCAGTTAAAGGGTAGCCCCAACAGGCGGAAAAAGTCCTGCCTGCGGGGGGACGCGGATGCCAGGGTGATGGGTTCCATGGGTTTGATGATAGCAGGTTTGGGCGAGGGGAGGGAACCATAACCGGAGCCATTCACTCGTTTCGCGATGGCAAATCAGCGCATTTCCCCCAGCGCCGCGACAAAGCCGTCCATGCCGTCCAGCAAGTTCCCGTTCTTCCACCACACGCCGATTTCCACGTCCGTTCCCTTGCGGTCAACCTCCTGCCCGAACACCAGGCGGTTTCCCATTTCCGACATCGCGGCGCGGATTTCCGCGATCTGGTTTTTCCCGCACATGATCACGAAAACGCCGTCGTCAGACAGGCTCCGGTTAACATTGGCAAGGGCCCTGACAATATCGCCGGTGGCGTTTTCGGAAAAGGGCACCTCGGTTATGGCGGAATCGAAACCGCCCGCCGGAAGGGGGACGTCCGCGGCGTTCGCCACGCGATGGGCGGAACCGTAAAACTCCAGCCCGGGTTTAAGAACGGGGTCTATGTCCACGCTTGCCATGGTTCCGTCAGGGACTATGCGGGCGAACTCGAAGAGGATTCCGCCGGCGCCCGCGAATGGGTCGATCATTCGTTTGTTTCTGTGCGGAAGTGACAGGTTTACCATGCACCGCGCGTCCTCGACGGGCAGGGATCTTCTCCCGAGCTCGCTTCCGTCCCCCCGGTAGCCGAAGACGGTTTTGGCGCCGCCGTCGCGGCCGGCCAGCCTGAATTCCCTTTTGTGGGGGGAGCTTTCCTCGTAAACTCCGGCGTCCTGGCCGTAAAAAACGCGGACGGAAAATTTCCGGCCCTTCCACACCTGCGGGTTGACCGAGCCCAGGGCGACGGGCCTGTCCCCGGGCTCGTCCCCGAAGTCCAGCAAATAAAATCTGTCGCAGTACCCGACGCCGGGCAGCCTTTCCCTAAACGACGCGAGGTTTTCCCTAGGACAGAAAAAGGACGCGATCCCCTTAAGGTCACCTAGGGGGCCGTTTTTTATCGCCAGGATTCCGTTGCCGTGCTGTGCCAGAAACATTTCCAGCATGGCGAGCCGCTTGGCCTTAAGCCTGGAGTTTCTTATCCTACAGGAAACCACGCGGTAACCGCGCAGGAAGGAATCGACGTTTGACTTCGTGACCCGCGCTATTCCCAGCCTACGCCCTCTTTAGGTATTTCTGGCAGCGCTCGCTGTAGACGGTGGAGGCGCGGTCCTCGGGGATGACGTTCAGTACCCTGTTGAAGTTGGCCAGGGCGTCGTAGTATTTCCTGAGCGCGAAACTGAAAAGCCCCTGCTCGAAGTCGCGGCTCGTCATGACCTTTTTTTCCATCAGGGTCTCGTCGATGCCGTTTAGGATTTCGTAGACCGAGGTGGGCTCGCTCTTGCCCCTGACCCTTACGTTGCCAAGGTACCGGAACATGTATTTCTCTGGGTGCTCAAGCTTGCGGAAGGTCTGCCCGCTTATCGCCATCGCGACCCCGAAGGACTTGGTCAGGCTCTCGATGCGGCTGGCGAGGTTCACCGCGTCGGAAATAACGGTGTTCTGCATACGGTTGTGGGTGCCGACCACGCCAAGGATGATGGGCCCGGTGTGAATCCCTATGCCGACGTTCAGGGAACGGTATCCCGTGCTGGCCCTGTGCTTGTTGTACTCCCTCATCTGCTTCTGGATTTCGACCGAGGCGCGCACCGCCATGTCCGCGCCGTTGGACTGCGGGAAAATGGCCATTATCGCGTCGCCCATGTACTTGTCCACGAAGCCGCCGTACTGGTTGATAATCGGGACGACCCGGGTAAAGTAGGAGTTGATGAACCTGAAGCCCTCCTCCGGGGAGATGCTCTCGAATATCTCGGTGAACTGCCTTATGTCGGAAAAGAAGATCGTCATCTCCCGTTTCAGGTAGTCCCCCAGCCTTAGCTCGACGATGGATCTTTTTCCCAAAAGGCGCAGGAACTCGCTGGGGACGAAGGAGTCTATCTTGCGATCGGCGACCACGTTACCGCCCTCGGGGTTGTACGACATCGAGTACGCCGCGGTCTCCGCCAGCCTTGGACCCCTGGCGTCCTCGCCCAGCTCCTCCAGCTCCGCGAACTCCTCGCCGCCGCCCATCCCGCCGTTCGCAGGATCGGGTTTGCCGGCCATGCCCAGATCAAGCTCCTCGGTCTCCAGTTCCTCGAGATCGAGGCTGTCAAGCTTTAGCTCCGCCGGCTCCAGTTCCTCCATGTCGTCAAACTCGCAGGGATCCTCAATCCCGTGCAAGGAGGGGTTTTCTACGGTCGTTTCCGCCACAGAATTGATTTTTTCGCCCATGTCGCTGCCCCCTAACCGATATTATAACACGCCCCCAGGGAAAAGCAAACGAAAAATTCGTCCCGCATACAACATTTTAGTCAAGGGCGGGTCCCCGGCATGGCGTCGTAGGAAACGACCCTGTTCCTGCCGGTTTCCTTGGCGTGGTAGAGGGCCCTGTCCGCGTTCTTTATGATGTCCTGCAGCACCGCGCAGCCGGCGGTCCTGGAGGCGACGCCCAGGGAAACGGTGACCCTTATCTCCAGGCCCTCCGCCAGGAAGGGCGTGGACTCGATTTTTTCCAGGATTTGCGTCGCCGCCTTCACGGCGTTGGCATGGCTGACCCCGGGAAGCATGATCACGAATTCCTCCCCTCCGTACCTGGCCACTAGGGTGTCGTGTTTTAGCGTGTGGCGGGTGCGAGCGACTATGATTTTCAGCACCTCGTCGCCTATGTCGTGGCCGTGGGTGTCGTTGACGAGCTTGAAGTGGTCTATGTCGAACAGCACGACCGCGAAGTCCTGGCCGGCGTCGATGCACGAGTGCAGCTCCCGCTCCGCCGTCTCCATGAAGTAGCGCCTGTTGCGGGCGCCGGTCAGGGTGTCGGTAAAGGCGAGCTTCTCAAGCTGCTTTACCATGGAAACGGCGGCGTTTATCTCGCGCAGGTCGCGCACGTAGCCGATCAGAAGGTCCTTGCCGCCCAGGGTCACGCGCACCACGGTCATCTCGCTGGGGATGGACTTTCCGCTCAGGGTTTGGTACATCCACTCGAAATGGGACCTGCCGCCCGTCACGGCCGTCCTTGTCTTTTCCGTCATCTTTTCCATGGAAAGCCTGCCGTCGGGCTGGTACTTCGGCGAGAAGTCGAAGAAACGGCCGATGTAGTCCTGCCTGTCGGCCAGCTCCAGGATCTTGATCATTTCCTGGTTGACCTCCAGGACGTCGAAGTTCCCGTCGAAGATGTAGCAGGCCAGGGGCGAGGAGTCCAGCATCGCCTGCAGCCTTTGCTGGGCGACGCGCTCGGTTTCCTGGTACCTGTGGAAGTCCCGCAGGTCGCGCAGGTAGCCGACCTTGACGGACCTGTCGCCGAAGGTGATCCGCTCGATAATGACGTCGCAGGGGATTGGCTTTCCGTCCAGGGTCTGGTGCATCCACTCGAACTGGACCCTGTTGGTCTCGAAGGTTTGCCTTACCACCTGGCCGAGCTTTTCCTGCGAAAGCGTCCCGTCGGGCTGGTGTTTGGGCGAGAGCGCGAAAAACTTGTCGCAGAACTCCTTCTTGTCCTTCAGCTCGAAAAGCTTGACCGCCGCGGCGTTGCAGTCCAGGACGTTGTAGTCGTCGTCGGTAATGCAGCAGGCCAGGGGCGAGGAGTCCAGCATGGCGTTTAGCCTTTGCCCTATCATGCGGGCGTGCTCCTGGTTCTCGTAGTACTCGCGCAGGTCCCTGACGAACGCCAGAAGGTAGTCCCCGTCCATAAGGTCGATGCGTATAAGGGTAACCTCGCAGGGAATCGGCTCGCCGTCCAGCTTGCGGTGCATCCACTCGAACTGCTGGCGGCCGGTCTCGAAGGCCGCCGTTATCAGGTTCTCCGCCTTGTCCTTCGATGGGGAGCCGTCGGGCTGGAATTCGGGGGAAAGCTCGAAAAACCTGTCCATGTACTCCTGCTTGTCCCGCATGTCGAACAGCTTGGGGGCCTCGGCGTTGCACTGCAGGATGTTGAAGTCCCTGTCCCGGATGTTGGAGGCCAGGGGCATCTTGTCGAAAACGACCCGGAGCCTTTCCTCGGCGGCGCCGCTTTCCTCCATGCTTCTCGTGATTCGGGAGACGAAGGACACCATGAAGACGTGCATGCCCACCATGACGAGCGCCAGTGTGGCCATGATCAGCGCCAGGTTCCGGGTGACGGGCACCCGGGTTACCCCGGACGGAATGACCGCGACCAGGGTCCAGTCGACCCGGCCAAGCGGCGTGGCTATGAAGTAGGAGGATCCCAGGTAGGGATCGTCGAAATACCCGACCAGCGTCCCGGAGGCGACGCTGTCCATTATGAGGTGGCCGTTGGGAATGTCGTGGATTGTGTGCATCCCGGGCCTGGGGGAATTCGGATAGGCGATTATGTCGCCGTCAGGCCCCACGATAAGCAGGTACCCGCCCGCCAGGATGGGGTGCCTGGCGACGCTGTCCAGGACGGGGCTTAGCGAGACGGCCGCGCCAACGGCGGCGTCAAGTTCGGGCACCCACATGGACATGGTGATGGCGACGTTGCCCGTGGCGTAGGACAGGTACGGGTTCGTGGTCGCCATCCCCCCGCCGGCGGCACGGGCGGCAACGTACCAGGGGCGGCCGGTGGAAACCCAGTCCGGCGGGGCGGCCCAGCCCGCGCCGTTGATCGCGCGCCCGTCCGGGAACCCTATAAAGGTGTTCTCGATAAAGTCGTACTCCGCGAAAAAGCCCTCGGCGATTGCCGCGAAGCCTTCGTCCGACGGCAGCGCCCTAAGGGCGGTCGCCATGCTGCTTACCGTCTGGCCGGCGACGCCGAACCAGTTGTCTATCTCGCCCGCCTGGATGACCTTGTTTCGCTGGGCGATGCCCATCACGCTTTCGTATATGATGCCGCGCACCAGGGTGTTCACGACGACAAACACGACGGCCAGGCCAAGAACGGACAGTAGCGTCACGCCCAGGATCAGCTTGCGGGGAAAACTCAGCCTTAGCCTGTGCGCCTTGTCGAACGGGGGTTGTCTGCCTTTCACTGCAACTTCCTTTTTTGCGTGGCCTTCCCGCTTTGCAGGGGCGGCCCAATTGGGGAATTATGGCACAAATCGGGACAAATGTCAAAAAAAATTGCTCCGGGCCCTTCCCTTTACTATTTCCCCCCCGTTCTTTACTATGACCCTATAGGAGCAGGCACCATGGCAAAAAGCGCGTACCCGTTTAAGGACATCGAGCCCAAGTGGCAGAAATACTGGGAGGAAAACAGGACCTTCAGGGCGGTCGAGGATCCGGCCTTCCCGAAGGACAGGCGGAGGTACGTCCTGGACATGTTCCCCTACCCATCCGCCCAGGGGCTGCACGTCGGGCATCCGGAGGGCTACACGGCCACCGACATCTGGTGCCGCTACCTGCGGGCGAACGGCTACAACGTCCTGCACCCGATGGGTTTCGACTCCTTCGGACTGCCGGCGGAGAACTACGCGATCAAGACCGGCACCCACCCGGCGGCGACCACCGCCGCCAACATAGGGCGCTTTCGCCGGCAGATTAAGGCCCTGGGCTTTTCCTACGACTGGGACCGCGAGGTCGATACCTCAAGCGACGACTACTACCGCTGGACGCAGTGGATTTTCCTGAAGCTTTTCGAGAGGGGGCTCGCCTACGAGGCGGAAAGCCCCATCAACTGGTGCCCGTCCTGCAAGACCGGCCTGGCCAACGAGGAGGTCAAGGACGGGGCCTGCGACCGCTGCGGCGAGCCGGTCACCCGAAGGCGAATCCGGCAGTGGATATTGAAGATAACGGCCTACGCGGAAAGGCTTCTGGCCGACCTTGACGGCCTTGACTGGCCGGAGCCGATAAAGCTGATGCAGCGAAACTGGATCGGCCGCAGCGAGGGCGCGAACCTCGTCTTCGGGATTGCCGGCCGGGCGGCCGGGGAGGGGATCGAGGTCTACACCACCCGGCCGGACACCCTTTTCGGAGCGACCTACATGGTCCTGTCCCCGGAGCATCCCCTGGTCGAAAAGATTGCCACCCCGGAACAAAGGGAGGCCGTAAACGCCTACGTCCTGGCGGCCGCCCGCAAGAGCGACCTTGAGCGCACCGACCTGGCCAAGGAAAAGACCGGGGTCTGGACGGGGGCTTGCGCGGTAAACCCGGCGACCGGCGGGAAAATCCCGGTGTGGATCGCCGACTACGTGCTCGTCTCCTACGGCACCGGGGCTATCATGGCGGTTCCCGGGCACGACGAGCGGGACTGGGACTTCGCCAGGGCCTTCGGCCTGCCCATAGTCCGGGTGGTCGCCGGGGAACGCCCGGAGGCCGGGAGGGACTACTCCAGAACCCCGGGGGAGCCCTTTACCGGGGACGGCTGGGCGGTGAACTCCGGGGAATTCTCCGGGCTTCCCACGGCGGAGGCGAAGCGGCGCGTGACCGAGTGGCTGGAGGAAAGGGGCGCCGGCCGGAAGGCCGTGAACTACAGGCTGAGGGACTGGGTCTTCAGCCGCCAGCGCTACTGGGGCGAGCCGATCCCGGTGCTGCACTGCCCGGTGTGCGGCATAGTGCCCCTGCCGGAAAGCGAGCTGCCCCTTAGGCTCCCGGAGGTAAAATCCTACGCGCCCACCGGCACCGGGGAGTCCCCGCTGGCCGGCATAGACGAGTGGGTGAACGCCCCCTGCCCCAAATGCTCAGGCCCGGCGAAAAGGGAAACCAACACGATGCCCCAGTGGGCGGGCTCCTGCTGGTACTACCTGCGCTACCTGGATCCGGGCAACCCGGACGCGTTCGCCGCCCGCGACAAAATCGACTATTGGATGCCGGTGGATCTGTACGTGGGCGGGGCGGAGCACGCCGTCCTGCACCTGCTGTACAGCCGGTTCTGGCACAAGGTTCTGTACGACCACGGCCTTGTCAACAGCGTCGAGCCCTTCCAAAGGCTGATAAACCAGGGCATGATCCTGGGCGAGGACAACCAGAAGATGAGCAAGAGCCGGGGGAACGTGGTCAACCCGGACGACATAATCGAGGCCTACGGCGCGGACTCGATGCGAGTCTACGAGATGTTCATGGGGCCGCTGGAGGTCAGCAAGCCCTGGCTTACCGCCGGCCTTGTCGGCGTGTCGCGCTTCCTGGAGCGGCTGTGGGCGATCGGCGGAAAGTGCCGGCCGGACGCGCCCGCGCCGGAAGCGCTTAACAGGCTGATGCACCGGACGATCATGAAGGTGACCAAGGACACGGCGAGCCTGGATCTGAACACCGCGATCAGCGCGATGATGGTCTACTCTGGCGAGCTTAACAGGCTGGCCGAGGTTCCCCCGTCCCTGTGGGAGCCGCTGGTAATCATGGCGGGCGCCTACGCCCCGCACCTGGGAGAGGAGCTATGGGAAAGGCTTGGGCACCGGGAATCGGTAAGCCTCGCCCCCTGGCCGGCCTTCGACGAGAGCCTGACCATAGACGAGGAGGCGACAATCGTCGTGCAGGTCAACGGGAAGATCCGGGACAAGTTCACGGCGGCGACCGGTACCAGCAGGGCGGATCTTGAAAAGACCGCGCTGGCGCTGCCCGGCGTGACGAAATGGACGGAGGGGCGCAGGATACTGAAGGTCGTCAGCGTGCCGGACAAGCTGGTCAGCGTAGTGGTCGAGGCGGAAAAGGCATGAGCGATTTCGTCATCTGCGCGACAAGGTCGATGAGGGGCTACGCCGAAAGGGTCGTCGAAAGCCTGGCGAAGTTCCCCCGTTTCGTCGGCAGGCACGAGCATTTCGGTGGCGTTGACCTGCTGCGCACCGACCGCTTCGCGGACGGCGAAATGGAGGTCACGGTCGCCTCGTCCGTGCGGGGCAAGCACGCCGTGGTCTTCGCGTCCTGCGCCCGCAACGAGGCCGGGATAAGCCTGGAGGAGGCGAAAATCGAGCTCTACCACGCGGTGGACGCGCTAAAGCGCTGCCAGCCGGGGAAGATCACGGTTTTCGAGCCCTTCGTTTCCTGCTCCAGATCGGATCGCACCCTTAGGCGCAGTTCCGTGGGGCTGTGGGTTCACCTGAAAACCCTTGCCAGCCTTGGGGCCCAGCACATAATCACCTACCAGCTCCACTCGGACAAGTCGAAGTCGATGGTCGATCCGACGATATGCGCGCTGGACGACATTCCGGCGCACACCCTTCTGCAGCAGCACATCTGCGACACGTACATCCGGGACATGAAAAAGCTGGAAGCCGAGGTGCGCCCCAACTGGGCCTTCTGCTCGGTGGACGCCGGCGGCGAGAAGCTGGCGCGGATTTTCGCCAACGCCTTCAGGACGCCCCTGGTAATCGCCCACAAGCAACGGGACACCTCCAAGGCGAACTCCATCGAGTCGATTGACATACTGAGCGCGGAGCCGGTCGAGGGCAAGGATCTGTGGATAGTCGACGACATGGTTGACACCGCAGGATCCGTGGAAAGCCTGGTCAGGGCCCTGGCCCCGCTGAAGCCCAGGGAGATAAACATAGTCGCCGTGCACGCCCTGTTCTCGCCGCCCGCGCTGGAGCGAATCTCGGCGCTTTCCCAAGAGGGTCTGCTGAAACGTATCATGGTGACTGACACCGTCTGCCCGGACGCGCTGGCCGGCCGGATCCCCGGGCTGGAAATCGTGCCGTCCACCTGGCTTTCCGCCCGGGTAATCAACAGCATCGTGACCCACGCCCCGATGGGGGAACTGTTGCTAAAGTTCGACGCGACCGCCTACCTAAAGTCCCCGGCCCTTTGGCACTACGCCCCGGCGGAGGCCTCGGAAGCCTCCTGGCTACTCTAGGCTCGCGGAACGTAGGGCGTCCCTGCTGTCCAGCAGGATCGTCACCGGCCCGCAGTTGACCGAACTGACCATCATGCGGGCCTGGAACTCGCCGCTTTCGCATACCAGTCCCCGCCCCCGAATTTGCCCCATGAAGTACTCGTACAGCTCGCGAGCCTTTTCCGGCGGTGCCGCCTTTGACCAGGAAGGCCTTCGCCCCTTTCGCGCGTCCCCCATCAGGGTAAACTGCGAGACGGCGAGCACGGCGCAAGGCCCGCCGGGCACCTCGGCAAGCGAAAGGTTCATCCGGCCATCCGCGTCGTCGAAAATCCGCAGGGCGGCGATTTTTTCCGCGAGCCAGTCGGCGTCGGCCCGGCCGTCGTCCAGCGCCACGCCAAGATAGACCAGCAAACCCAGGCCTATACGCCCCCTAGCCTTGCCGTCAACGGTTACGCCGGCCTCCGTAACCCTCTGTACCACCGCCCTCATAGATTCGTGCGGACCGCAATTCCCTCGAGCCTTATGCGGCCGTCGTCCCCGACCGGCACTATGCGGCCCAGGACCTCCAAGGGATCCCCGGTCAGGGGGATGGCATGGTCGAACACGACGGGAACCAAGCCCTCGACGATCCTCGGGGCGTCGTAGCCGAGCAGGAAATCGAACGAGGTGCCACGGTCGGTAATCGACACGTTCGAGGCTATCCCCCGCCAGATCACGTGGACCCCCTGGTAAAGCGGCGGATCCTGCCACGCCTGGGCGTGGCTGACGTTGTCGTCCCTCCTGAATGTGTCGAAGCCGGGGACGTCAAGAAGCGAAAGCATCAGCCGCGCCCTGTTCTTAAGGCCATCGGCGGCGTTGGATTCCAGGATGCGGTTCAGGTGGATCCTGGCCGCCTCGTCCCGGTGCTCGGAGAAAAGCGCGAGAGCCCTGTCGTAGGCATCAAGAGCCTGCCTGGGAGTAAGCACGTACCTGTGGAAGCCGCCCTCGCCGACTGGGGACGTGCGGTCGTCCCATGTCAGGGCAAGCCCGTGGGGAATCTCCCTTGCCCCCCGCGTCCTGAACGGGCTTGGGACAAGCCCCAGAAAGACCGTCGCGCCGAACCCCACCGCGAAGGCCGCGGCCAGCGCGAGCGCGCCCACGGCCAGCCCCTTTCCGGAAAGGCCCGGAAACGGGATAGGCGGGAACACTGAGGAAAGCCGCCCCGCCTCTAGCCAGACGGAAAAGGTCTCGGTGCCCGCCTGCCTGCGGATAATCTTCAAGGCCCTTTTGGCGACGCGGTTGGACGGATCGAATTCCAGAACCTCCAGGTAGAGATCCACGGCGCGGCTCGTGTCGCCCCGGCGCAGGAACAGGGCGGCCAGCCCCAGGATGGCCAGGGGATCGCGGTGCTTTAGCTCGTGGGCGATACGCAGGTAGGTCAGCGCGCCGCCGAAGTCCCCGGCGCGAAGGCAGACCGCCCCCAAAAGATAGTGGTAGTTGAAGGACCTGTCGTAACGAAGCACCTCCGGCTGGAGGATCCTAAGGGCGGCCTCGTACTTGCCCGCCCTTGCGAGCCTGCTTGCCTTGGAAAGAATGGGGTCGAGTCTCATGCCGCGCCCATTATACACGACGCGGGCGCTTTTTTGAAGGGGTGGGAAGGCCGGGGGAGTGTCAAAACCATGTCTCTAAACGTGCCGCAGGTCGGCGTTTATGCCCGTGTATGTCGCGGGTGTTCCTGCGCTTCCCTTCGGTGTACTTCCTTGGGTACTTGCATTTGTTGCAGGAGCGTCTCTGGCTCCAGTGAAACCCTCGGCGCTGCCGCATTTAGGGCACTTCGTTAAAAATGCTTAAAGAGGATTTCCCGGCGAACGCCCTAGGAGCAACAAGCCTATTGAGCAGGCTAGCCATTCCCCTCCAGCAAACGCAGGGCTCGTTCCACCCGCCCCAGGGATCGCTCTGCGCCGAGCAGTCGCACCGAGCCGAATAGCGGGGGGCTGACCCTGCTTCCCGTTATGGCGACCCGCAGGGGCATCATCAGGTCGCCCAGCTTTACGGCGTTCCTTTCGGCCTGTTCCTTTATAAAGGCCTCTGCCGTTGCGTCGTCCCGCGCTTCCGCGATGGGTCGTATCAGTTCCGTGCCTAGCCTAAGAAGCCGTACCGTTTCTTCCAGGCTGGACTTTTTGGGGATAAATTCCTCCCCGGCCGGAAGTTCCGGCTCCCGGAACAGGTAGCCGATTTTTTCGGCGGCCTCATGCAGGAAGACCAGCCGTTCGCGTACAAGGGGCATCGCGGCCTCGAAAAGCTTTCGCTGCTCCGCCGATGGGGCCTTTCCGAAAAGTCCCGCCTCGATTGCCGACGGCATACACAGTTCGGCAAGTTCCGCGTCGCTTTTCATCCGTATGTACTGGCCGTTAAACCATTCCAGTTTTTTATAGTCGAAGATCGCCGGGGCCTTGTTGAGCCTGTCCAGACTGAAGAGGCTTTCCAGTTCCTTGATACTGTATATGTCCCTGCCGTCCTCGTATGACGCGCCGAGCAGGGCAATGTAGTTCAGCAATGCCTCGGGCAGATATCCCTGCTTGCGGAATTCGTCGATGCTTGTCGCCCCGTGCCGCTTGCTGAGTTTTTTGCCGTCCTGCCCCGTCACCAATGGAAGGTGGCAGAACTCCGGCGGTTCCCAGCCAAAGCTTTGGTACATAATCACGTGAAGCGGTGTCGACGCAAGCCATTCCTGTGCACGCAGGACGTGGCTTATCCCCATAAAATGATCGTCAACAACGTTTGCAAGATGGTAGGTGGGAAAGCCGTCGGATTTGAGCAACACCGGATCGGGGTTTACGTCGTCGTTTTTCCACTCGATTTCGCCCAAAAGGTAATCGCGAAAACGGGTGGTTTCGCCAAGGGGGATTTTCAGTCTTACCGTGTAAGCCTCGCCGGATTGCGCCCGCCGTTCCGCTTCCTCCCCGGGGATTTCCCTGCACAGGCGGTCGTAACCGGTTTCCGGGGAACGGGCCGCCTCGCGTTCCTTGCGGACTTTCTCGATTCGTTCCGGCGTGCAGAAACAACGATAGGCTCGCCCTTTGCCTAGCAGTTCCCGCGCGTATTTTTTGTAAAGCTCCGTCCGCTCGGACTGGACGTAAGGGGCGAAGTCCCCGCCGGCGTCCGGCCCCTCGTCCCAGCGGATGCCCAACCAGTCAAAAGTGTCGTAAAGGTTTTGCACGGAATTCTCGTCGAAGCGCGTGCGGTCGGTGTCCTCCAGCCGCAGGACAAACGCCCCGCCCTTGGAACGGGCAAAAAGGTAGTTGAAAAGGGCGGTCCTGACACCGCCGACGTGCTGCAGCCCCGTGGGTGAGGGCGCGTAACGATCCCTGATGTTCATGGGGCAAGTATACATTTTTTCCCGGGCATGGTAAAGTGCGGGCATGTCCCTGATAGACGTTTCCAAACTGACTTTTGCCTACGACGGCGGCCGTGAGGACATATTCACGGACGTTTCGTTTCAGATGGACACCGACTGGAAACTCGGGTTCTGCGGGCGAAACGGGCGGGGCAAAACCACTTTTTTGAAACTGCTGATGGGGAAATACGAATACGCCGGCACGATTTCGGCAAACGTGAATTTCGATTACTTTCCGTTGGACGTCGCCGATTCGCATAAAAATACGATTGACATTCTGGAGGGGATTGCGCCTGACGCGCTGCTTTGGAAAGTACAAAAGGAACTGTCAAAATTAGCGGTTGACGAAAACGTGTTGCGCCGTCCGTTTGCGACACTGTCAAACGGCGAGCGAACCAAGGTCTTGTTGGCGGGGCTGTTTCTGCGGGAAAACAATTTCTTGCTCATAGACGAGCCGACAAACCATTTGGACATGGCGGCAAGGCAGATAGTCGCACGGTACTTAAAGGGCAAGGCGGGGTTTATTCTGGTCTCGCACGACAGGAATTTTCTGGACGAGTGCGTGGATCATATTTTGTTGATAAACAAAACGAGCATCGAGATTACGCGGGGGAATTTCAGCGTCTGGGCGGAACAGAAAGAAAGGCGGGACTCGTTTGAGATGGCGCAAAACCAGCGGCTGGAATCCGAGATCGGCCGCCTGCGCGAGTCGGCGGCGCAAAGGGCGCGTTGGGCCGACAAAACCGAGAAAGGCAAATTTGCGCTTAACTCGGGGCTGAAGCCGGACAGGGGGTTCGTCGGGCACAAGGCCGCCAAGATGATGAAGAAAAGCAAAACGATTGAAAAACGTTTGGACAATTCCATCGACCAAAAAAGCAGGCTGCTGAAAAATATCGAAACCGCGCAAAAACTGGAACTAAAGCCGCAAGCCTACCGTGCAAAACGCCTGTTGGAACTAAGCGACGTGGCGATAGTTTACGACGGCAGGGAGGTTCTGCGCGGCCTTAACCTGACGCTTGAGTCCGGGGATCGCGTTGCCCTGCAGGGCGGGAACGGAAGCGGCAAGAGCAGCATACTAAAACTGATATGCGGCGAAAACGTGCCGCGCACGGGGCAAGTGAACATAGGAAGCCAACTGGTAATTTCTTATGTCCCACAGGACGCGTCGTTTTTGACGGGGAGCCTGACGGATTACGCCGAGGAACGGCAGGTAGACAAAACGCTTTTTATGAGCATGCTTAACAAACTTGACTTTTCGCGGGCTCAGTTCGACAAGGACATGGGCGACTACAGCGCGGGGCAGAAAAAGAAAGTTCTAATCGCCCGCAGCCTTTGCGAACGCGCCCATGTTTACGTCTGGGATGAACCGTTGAACTACGTCGATGTTTTGTCGCGTATGCAGATAGAGGAGCTGATCCTGGCATACAAACCGACTATGATCTTTGTGGAACACGACAAGGCGTTTTGCGACAAGGTGGCGACCACAACGTTGCCGATGGCTTACACCCGTCTGCCAACGCCCCCGGCCTAAGCGTCTGCCGTGATACCCCAAAATTTCTATCCTGAAAAACTGGCTTTCGAACCGGCACACCTCTTTTTGTCATACGCCTCTACGAAACCTCCTGTCAGTTTTCCCTGTACATAAAATAATCGAAATCCGCGTGAAGCCTCGTGCCCGAACCGTCCGTGCAGAACATCCCCACAAAGGCCCCGGTAAACGCGGCCCCGCAGGCATAGTCGTCGGAAAGTTTGTGTGAATGAAACTTAACGGGAATCTCGTGCCACGTGGCATCGTCGCGGGCATCCCTGTCAAAGGAATAGTGGTACGTGTATGTCTCGCCGCGCACCCGCGTCATCAGGTGAACGTACTCGGTACCGTCGGGAACGGGTATTTCGTCGCCGTCGATGGGATTCGTGAAAACGTTGTTGTCGGCCGACATCATGTCAAGCACCCGTCCTTTTTCCTCGTTGAACGTAATGTACAACGCCGTCCAGTTCGCGGTGTTGTAATAGTTGACAAGACCGGCCATCTGTTGCAGGTTTACGGGGGCAAAGGCCAGGGAGGTTCCGGCGTCGAAGTCCAGGCATTGCCAGCGCCTCGCCACATGCGCCTGGTTAAAGGTGGAGGTAAGACTGTCCCCGCCGTAAAGCCGCAGATGGCCGGGCTTCTCGCCTAGGGACATCGCGTCCTTTCCCAGTGGAACGCGCGGGGTCTGGAAATTTATGTTAAGCGTATCGTTGTCGAAATGGTCAAGCGTGGGACAGCTTGGCTCCCAGGGGTGCTCCGCCAGGCCGCACTCGACGGTAAGCGGCGGACGGTTTCCGCCCATAACATAGGGCCAGCCGTCCCGCCATTCAATCCCGGCGATGGATGTCTCGCGGCCAAGCGGACAGTAGCCACGGTTCAGGTTTTCCTTTTCCGCGTACTGCCCGTACTTGTCTCTGTAGGCTTTGTCGCCGTCAATCGGCCTGCCCATAAGGTATACCATGTACCAGCGATCGTCGTGGGCATGAACCAGGGAAGCATGTCCGGCTTTCTGCAAGGGGTTTTCCGGATCGAAGCGGCTGCTGATCAGCGGGTTCCCCGGGTGAATCTCGTAGGGGCCGTCGATGCTTTTCGAGCGGGCGATCGTGGCCATGTGGCCGTAGCCCGTGCCGCCCTCGGCGGTCAGCAGGTAATAGTAGCCCTCGATTTTGTACAGGTGAGGAGCCTCGGTCACCCTAAACTCGCTGCCCTTGAAGACGATTTTCGGTTCGCCGACCAGCCCGCCCCGTTCGTGGGAATACTCCTGCAGCACAATGCCGTGGAAACTGTGTTCGTCCACTCTGGGGTTCCAGAACATGTTCACAAGGTATTTCCTGCCGTCGTCGTCGTGGAAAAGGGAAGGGTCGAAGCCGGAGGCGTTAAGGTAAACCGGATCGCTCCACTTGCCGTCGATTGCGGTACTGGTAACAAGATAGTTGCGGCCTTCCTTGAACGCGCCGGTTACGACCTTCATGTCGCTGTAGATCAGCCAGAACCTCCCGTCGCGATGGCTTAGCTGCGGGGCCCATACGCCGCCGGAGTCCGGGTTGCCGCGCATGTCCAACTGGCTTACCCGGTTAAGCGGGCGGCTTACGAGTTTCCAGTTTTTCAGATCCCGCGATTTGTGGATCTGCACCCCGGGAAACCACTCGAAGGTCGAGGTCGCGATATAGTAGTCCTCGCCGACCCTGCATATGCTGGGGTCGGGGTTGAAGCCCTTCAGAATGGGGTTCGTGATTGTCATTTTTCGCCTTCCTTGTCGTAATACATAACCGCGTTTCGTCCCGCGTCCTTCGCCATGTAAAGCGCCTTGTCGGCGCAGGCTATTGCGTCCTCCGGCCGGTTCGCGGGGGTCGCCGGGGCGACACCCAGACTGGCGGTCACGGCCGCGCTAGTGCCCACTATCGGGATCGGTGTCTCGGCAATGGCGGCCCTTATGCGCTCCGCGAGCCGTATGGCGGAGGCCTTGTCCATGTCGGTCACGAACAGGATAAACTCCTCCCCACCGTAACGGGCGAACAGGTCGTAGGGGCGCAGCGTCGAGGTAACGCGCGCGGCCACCTCCTTTAGAACCATGTCGCCGGAAAGGTGCCCGTGTCTGTCGTTGATGCACTTGAAGTTGTCCAGATCCATAAGGATGACGAAGGATTCGCTGTTCTGCCTGGCAACCCTGTCCATCTGGGACGGGACGGTTTCCATGAAGAACCGCCGGTTGTTGATGCCGGTAAGGGCGTCGGTGTTCGACAGCACCGCCAGCTTGTCCCTGAGCCTTTTAAGATCCCGGTTTCTCTGCACCACGGCCGCGGCCATGAAACTCACGATTATGCCGACGAAAACCGACACCCAAGTTTCCGGAAACTCGTGCCAGGCCCGGACGGGCAGGATGCGGAAATACCAGCTTGCGCCCAGAATGGAAACGGGTGTCTCGACGTAACGCCGGTGCCGGTGGTCGCTGCCCAGTATAAACTGCATCCCGCCGTCGTCCGGGTTTCTCCGCCATATCTCGTAGTCGAAGCCGGTCTCCGCCAGCCCCGCGCCCCGCAGTGCGTCCGGGTGCTTCAGCGTTACCGAGGCGATCCCCCAGAAGCTTTTTCCGCCGTCGTCCCCGGCCAAAAATACCGGGAGCCTGCCCACCAGTATCTGCCCGCCCTGAACGCCCTCGAAAGGCCCGCCCAGCACGAGCCGCCCGGTTTCCCTGGCCATTACCGCCTCCCTGTTGCCCGCGCCGTCGGCGAAAAAATCCAGGCCAAGCACCGCCTCGTTCCCTTCCATGGGGTAAATGTCCGAGACCACGCCGCCGGGGGCGACGAGCATGTTCAGGATGGAGGGGTCGTCGATAATCGTGGAGGCAACCCGCGCGAAGTCCCCGACCTCGCCGTCGTTGTAGACGATATAGGAAGAAAGCGTATGGGCACCGAAAAGCAGTCTGGCCATCTCGGCGTTGATTCTGGCGCTCTTTTCCGAGATCAGCCGTTCCATCGTAAGCCTTTCGATCTGGACGCGGTTGGAAACCAGCACGGAAACCAGCAGAAGGCACAGCCCCAGCGCGAGCGCGAATGCGGCCGCCGCGTGTATCGATACCCTTCGCGCCATGATTGCTGCCAGAGTCATGTTAATAATATATTGCTTACAGGTGAAAGTGTCAAGACTGGCGGCGAACGATTTCGCGCCCGCCGAAAAGCAAACGGCGGGCGAGTATTGCCTATTCTCCCCAATTGGGTTACTTTGAACCAGCATGACATGGGAAAAAAAAGCAATCTCCGGGGAGCGGGTCAAAGAGATAAGCGCGAGGTACGGCTGCGATCTCCTGACGGCCTCGGTGCTGGCCCGCCGGGGGGTGGTCTCCGGGGATTCGGCGAAGTATTTTCTGGAGGACGACCTTAGGTACCTGCGGAACCCCTTCGAGCTTCCGGGCATGGAGGACGCGGTGGATCGCGTCCTTGCCGCAAGGGACGAAGGCGAGAAGGTGCTGGTTTTCGGCGACAGCGACGTGGACGGGATTACCGGCACGGTGCTCCTTACAGAGTACCTTTCCGGGATGGGTCTTGACGTAAGCTGGCGCATCCCCGGCGGGGAGGACGCATACGGGCTTTCGATGCAGGCGGTCGAGGAGTTCGCCGCCGGCCACGGAACCCTGATCATAACGGTGGATTGCGGAATATCCCGGCTCGCCGAGGTAAGGCGCGCCAACGAGCTTTCCGTGGATGTCATTGTGACCGACCACCACGAGCCCCAGGAGGAGCTTCCGGAGGCTCTGGTCATACTCAACCCAAAACTGAAGGACACGACCTATCCCTTCAAGGATCTTTCCGGCTGCGGCGTCGCCTTCAAGCTGGTGTCCGCCCTTCGCTTCGCGGAAAGAAGCGAGCTGTACGGCCAGCCGATATGCCTCCTCAACACGCGCCCGGTAAACGACGCCTGGATCGTCGAGGCCGTCAGGGTTCGCAACCTTGCCGTGGCCGGAACCCTTACCGAAACGATAGTGCCCGGGATGATCCCCATAGGCGACACGAGGCTTCCGGGGTTTCTGGAGGGGCAGCAGATACTCGTCTGGGACGCGCCTTTGCAGAAGCGGACGATGGCGAACCTGTTCGGCACCGGCTTCGAGATAGAGACGCTGGACATGGCGCAGGAGATAGGCAGGGAAATCCCGCAGGTGGCCGGGAAAAGCCTGCTGCGCGTCAAGGAGCTCTCGACCGTGGCCAAGTACTCCGACAGCGAGGTGGGCGAGCTGGACGTTTTCGTGAACCTTTTCCGCTCGTTCATATGGAAGCGCGAGGGGATCCCCGGCACGGACGAGAGCCGGGATCTTCAGCTGGCCGCGCTTGGAACCATAGCCGACATAATGCCCCTGCTGGACGAGAACAGGATCATCGTAAGGGGCGGGCTAAAGTCCCTTTCGCCGGACGGCTCCGTCCGGGGAGTCCCCGGGGAGGGTGCCCGGCCGGGGATTCTGGAGCTGATGGAAAAGCTGGGGCTTTCCGGCGGCCACTTCGACGCGAAGGACGTTTCGTGGAAGCTCTGCCCGGTGATCAACGCCGCCCGCAGGATGGGCAGCCCGGAAAGGGCGGCCGCGCTGTTCTTCGAGAAGGATCCGGCGGCGCGGCAAAGGCTGGCCGGGGATCTGCTGGATATGAACAGGCAGAGGAAGCAGCTTGAGGAGGAAATCTGGGCGACGGTCGAGCCGATGGCGCGGCGGTCGCTGGAGGAGCACGACGAGAAGCTGGTGCTGGTGCACGGCGAGGGGATCAACAAGGGCGTGACCGGGCTTGTCGCCCAGCGTCTGGCAAGGCGGTTCAAGGTGCCCGGGCTTGCCGTCAACGTCGCCGGCGACGTCTGCACCGGCTCGATTCGATCGGCCCGGGGCTACGTGGTGGGCGGCCTTCTGGAGCGGTTCGGCGATCTGTTCATAGATTCCGGCGGGCACGAGTTTGCCGGGGGCTTCAGCCTGCCCAGAAAGGACTGGGAGGCCTTTACCGAGCGCCTCAAAACCGTCGCCCGCTCGATCGAGTTTTCCGAGGACGGCGAGAAACGGAGCATCAGCATCGACGCGGAGCTTCCGCCGGACTACCTGAATCCCGAGCTGCTCTTCAGGCTTATGGATCGCTTCGCCCCCTACGGGAACGAAAACGAGCCGCTGGCGTTTCTGGCGAAAAACCTTGTCGTGGAGGATCTTAACCTCATAGGCAAGAGCGAGTCCAAGCACCTCAAGATGACCCTTGCCGGGGGAAAGTTCAAGTGGCCGGCCCTGTTCTGGGACGCCGCCAGCCGCGTGGTTAACAAGGAATTCGGCAGGGGGGACTCGGTGGACGTGGTGTTCAATATATCGCGCGACTGGTACAAGGGCATCGCTACGCCCCAGATGATGATAATCGACTTAAGGAGGAGCGCATGACAAAAATCCGGGGGGCGTTGGTGCCCTTGGTCTTTCTGCTGCTGTTTGCCGCGATCGGCTGTCGCGCCGCGCCGGAAAGGGCCCGGGGTGTTCCGGAGGCTCCGGTTTACGAGGCCGTGTACGAACCCCGGCCGCTGTACCTGCGCTACGCGGTTATGCCGGGGACTCCCCGGCCGGGGTACCCGGTTACCGTCGGGGTAAGGTACGGTCTGGGGGTGGAGCACGCCTCCCTGATGGCCGGCGACAGAAGGCTCGGCAGGGCGACTTTTTTCCGGGTGCCCT
>Ga0209755_10003439_pt1 | contig 19858 bp, 17 predicted proteins | sample TergutCo191P1_FD_187301 | JGI IMG/M metagenome (GOLD analysis project Ga0209755, IMG submission 187301) | Cornitermes sp. P1 segment gut microbial communities from Petit-Saut dam, French Guiana - Co191P1 (SPAdes) (version 2) | ecosystem: Host-associated > Arthropoda: Insects > Digestive system...
TGATTGCTTATAAAGCGAATTTTTGATACATTAACACCATTATGAATTATGCCGAAGAATCATTAAAAAAACATTATGAGTGGCGCGGGAAGCTCGAAGTAACGCATAAAATGCAAGTCTCCACACGCCAGGATTTATCGCTAGCTTATACGCCCGGCGTTGCCCAACCCTGTCTGGAAATTCAAAAAAACCCGGAGAAAAGCTGGGAATTAACAGGGCGTTGGAACACTGTAGCTGTTGTCACAGACGGCACCGCTGTTTTAGGTCTTGGCGACATAGGTCCCGAAGCAGGGATGCCCGTTATGGAAGGGAAATGCGTTCTGTTCAAAGCCTTCGGCGGCGTTGATGCCATCCCTCTTTGCATTCGTTCAAAGGAAGTTGACGTAATTGTAGAAACTGTCGCAATGCTTGCAGGAAGTTTTGGCGGAATCAATCTGGAAGACATTTCCGCTCCCCGCTGCTTTGAGATCGAACGAAGATTAAAACAAATCTGCGACATTCCCATTTTTCATGATGACCAGCACGGCACCGCGATTGTAACACTGGCGGCGCTGATTAACGCTCTTAAACTAACGGGTAAAAAGATGGAAGAGATAAGCGTAGTTACACTGGGAGCGGGCTCCGCAGGGATTGCTGTAGTCCGGCTCCTGCAAAAAGCCGGTCTTTCCGATGTGGTACTTTGCGACAGACAGGGAGCGATTTACAAAGGCAGACCCGGGCTTAACAGCGAAAAAGAAGAAATGGCAAATATATCCAACAAACAAATGAAAAAAGGAAACCTTGCCGATGTAATGCGCGGCGCAGATGTTTTTATCGGCGTTTCAGCGCCGGGCATGGTTACTCAAGAAATGGTAAAAAGCATGGCACCTAACGCAATACTGTTCCCAATGTCAAACCCTACCCCAGAGATCATGCCCGATGAAGCACTCGCCGCTGGAGCCGCAGTTGTTGGAACAGGGCGCAGCGATTTTGCAAACCAGATAAACAATGTGCTGGCCTTCCCCGGTATTTTCCGCGGCGCTCTTGACGTACGCGCAAGCGACATTAACGACGAAATGAAGATTGCAGCCTCTTACGCGCTGGCAAGTCTTATTGACGAAAAAGATTTAAAAAGCGATTACATTATTCCTGCCGCCTTTGATCCAAGGGTAAGGGACGCTGTCTCAAAGGCTGCGGCGCAGGCAGCTATAAAAAGCGGAATCGCAAGGGCTTAAGAAAATCTTAACCTGCCAAGAAAACGCTTTAGCCGTTCACTGGAAGGATTATCGAGCAGCCGCGCCGGACCGTACTCAACGACATTTCCCTCGTCTATAAACATAACCGAATCCGCTGCTTCGCGCGCAAACTGCATCTCATGCGTTACTACGATCATTGTCATTTTTTGTTCAGCCAATGCGCGTATCACTTTTAACACTTCTCCTGTTAACTCAGGATCCAGGGCGGAGGTAGGTTCGTCCAAACACAGGATATCTGGCTTAAGCGCTAAGGCCCTTGCAATCGCAACGCGTTGTTGCTGCCCGCCAGATAATTGATGAGGATATAAATCTTTTTTTGAAGATAGGCCTATTTGTTCAAGCAGCAGCATTCCATTATGTTGTATTTCTTCTAAAATAATCTTTTTATTTTTTTTAAATTCGGGATTTTTTTTTGCGGCAAGTTCGCAAGCGAGCGTTACATTTTTAAGCGCAGTAAAATGCGGAAATAAATTAAATGATTGAAACACAAGCCCAAGGCGGCGGGTATTTTTATGACTCAAAGCTTCGCCGCGAAAAGTGATGCTGCCTGAATCAGGTTTTTCCAGAAAGTTTAAACAGCGTAAAAGCGTTGTTTTGCCGCTGCCTGAAGATCCAATAACGGCAAGAACCTCGCCTTCATTCAGCGTAAAGCTGATGTTAGTCAAAACTTGAGCTGAATCAAATTGCTTTGATATATTTTTAACATCCAGAATAAGCATATAATACCTATTTAACAGTTTACAAAAAATAATAATTGCCTGTATACTGATTATATCATGATTTTTCGGGGGAAATAACATGACGGATGATTTAGAATGGATAGATAATCCGGAAACATTATATAACATTGGCAACGCTGCCGGAATGATTAACAATTTTGCTACTGCTTTTGATTGCTTTTTAAAAGCGGCTAAACTAGGTCATGCTCCTTCTCAGTGCAGTTTAGCTTTCTGTTACGAAAAAGGTCATGGCGTACCGCAAAATTTTTTAAAAGCGGTTGAGTATTATCAAAAATCCGCAGATTCGGGATTTGCTCCTGCTCAGTGCAACTTAGGCTGGTGTTACGAAAGCGGTTTTGGCGTTGACCAGGACATGAGAAAAGCCGTTGCGTATTACGAGAAATCGGCGAAGCAGGGGTACGCGCCTGCAATGGGCAACCTTGGGTTTTGCTACGGAAACGGCAGCGGTGTCACAAAAGATTACGACGATGCCTTTGAGTGGTTTAAAAAAGCCGCGGATCAGGGTAATACATTTTCGCAATACAATATTGGTGAATGCTACGAACATGGCAAGGGTGTTGAAAAAGATTTAAACAAAGCGCATGAATGGTATAAAAAAGCCGCAGAGCATGGATACGCTCCCGCTCAAAATAGCTTGGGAACATTCTACGAAAAAGGGATCGTCGTTCCAAAAAATCTTCTTAAAGCTTATGAATGGTATAACTACGCCAAACAACAGGGAAACTTTGCTGCGAAGAAAAATATCGAAAACTTAAAAACCCAGGGTCTTGTTTAGCGCCTTATTTGGTCTCTTCCATGAACGGCGTTAACTCAGTCAGAACAGCATCGAGTTCTTCTTTTAATTCCATCATCTGGTCTCTTGTAACATTATTTACGCCGTCTTTTAACTGATGCTCAACAATAAGAGCTGCTGACTGCAAGCCATTCTTTCCAATCTGTCCCGAGTTGCCTTTTAAAGTATGCACAAGCCTGTGAGCGAGTTTTATATCGTTGTCTTCCAGAGCTTTGGTAATCTCTTCGAATTTTTGCTTATTACACTTTACAAAGTACCTGAACAGAGACCTTTGGAATTCTTCATCGGTCTCAATCTTGGCGCTCACCCTTTCCGCTTCTTTTTCTTTATTTGTCGGCTTAAGGTACTTTAACAGACATTTCCATAATTCCTGCGAAGTAAATGGTTTACTAAGACAATCCACCATTCCGTTGTTAAAGTAGACTTCTTTATCGTCTGTCATAATATTTGCGGTCATGGCAATAATCGGCACGCCGGTTTTGTACTTATTAATTTCTACAGAAGCTTCAAGACCGTCCATTACCGGCATGTGCACGTCCATAAAGATCAAATCGAACTGCTTAAGGTCTTCTGACATTCGGTGTTTAACCATGTCTACGCCAATCTTTCCGTTTTCGGCTATTACAGTATTAATACCAACCCTGGAAAGATGCTCGCAAATAACCTGCTGATTCATGATGTTATCTTCGCATAACAATATTTCCGCGTCAAAGACAGGTTTTTTAATTTCGTTCTGCGCGACTTTCTTTTCGAAAAGTTCATCCATAGAAACATCGACTGTTTCAAAGGTAAGTTCAAAACTGAACTTGCTGCCGATGCCGGGAGTACTTTCAACTAAGAGCTTACCTCCCATCATTTCTACTATGCTCTTAGTAATCGGAAGACCAAGACCTGTGCCGCCGTATTTGCGAGTTGTTCCCGATTCTGCCTGCGCAAAAGGTTCAAATACAACTTTTACCTGCTCGGCGGTCATTCCGATACCGCTGTCTTTAATCTCAAAATGAATCGTTATGGTTTTTTCGTCCATGAAAGTAATATCAGAGACAAGCTTAACCATTCCCGAACTTGTAAATTTAACAGCGTTAGAAAGAAGATTAACAAACACCTGGCGCAGCCTTGTAGGATCGCCTATCGGTTTTTTACCTACGCTTGGTTCTGCGTAGAAGTGCAGCAAGATTCCTTTTTCTACCGCTTTTGGCATAACCACGGTTCTGCAGGCAGTAAAAAGTTCGTGCAGGTCGAATGGAATTTTTTCAAGTTCCATTTTACCCGACTCAATTTTTGAAATATCCAATATGTCATTGATAATCTGGAGCAGCCAATCAGAGTTTGTTTTAATTTTGCTTAGATAATCTCTTGTCTTTTCTGAAGTTTCACCGTCTAAGGCAAGCTCGGAAAATCCTACAATACTGTTCATTGGCGTGCGTATTTCGTGGCTCATATTCGCAAGGAATACAGATTTTGATTTATTCGCGGCTTTCGCGGTTTCCAGCGCGCCTTCTAATTCACGCTGGTATAAATTCAATTTTGCAGTGCGTTCCTGTACAAGGCTTTCGAGTTTTAATCCTTCTCTACGATACCTAATAAACAAATTGAAAAGAAGAACAAGCACTATCATCAACATGCCAAAGGAACCCAAAATCCAAGGAAGCTTCGCCTTCTCTAAATTAACTCTGTAATCATAGGTCTGGCGCATCCACTGGTTAGAAATCTGATAGGTATCAATTAAGCGGAGCGCTTTATTAATAATTGAGCATAAAATTTGTTCGTCTTTATTAAGACCAAATCTCATTTCGTTTATATAATCAAAAATAATATTCGCTTTATAATTGGGTAGTTCGTGATAATGGGTAAGGTATAAAAGTCTTTTTTGATTCGCCATTACCATTTCAACTTCGCCTTTAAGCAGGCCATTGAAGGCGTCTTCCATGGACTCGTATTCAACAGTTTTTATATGGTTTGGAAACCATTTATCAAAGACTGCGGTATACGCTGTATCTTTGGCAAGCCCAATTTTTACATAGTAAATTTCGTTAACTTTTAAATCGGGATAATCAGCATGAGAAATTAAAATATAGTAATCGATCATCTTTGTCGGATCTGTCCATAAAAAATCACCGGAACGATCTTCTGTTTGAACCAACTCCGAAATAAGCGATATTTCTCCGCTTTCCAACATTTGGATTAAATCTGTCCACGCGGCATTTTCATCATTTACACGATCAAATTTAATTCCGGCAAGAGCTTCAATTTCATTAAAAATATCTACAGAAATACCCTTCCATTTTTTATCGCGCTTGTCATAAAAAGAACCGGGATAATTTCCGGGATCAAGACCAATTGGTATAACGGGGCTTTCTTTTAAAAAATCATATTCTTCTTTTGTAAGAAGCGTATGAAATTTATGAAACCTGTATTCCTGCTGACCTTGATTATACATTGCTGTTAAAAAACGTATACCATCTTCACTTAAAACTTTTTCTATTATCGAAATTATCGGAAGCATTAAAGGATCCTGTGTTGATAAAGAAACCGGTCTGTAGGTTAAAGGATAAAAATGTGCCGATACTATGTCGTCGTATTGGATAAAGTTTGCTTCGACTGTTTCGGTATAATAAAAAGCGTCGATCCTTCCGCTCTTTAATGCGTTATAAACCTGGCTTACATCACTGAGCATGACAGGATCAAAAGAATCTCTCCCCATTTCTGCAATTACAGTATTGATTGTATTGGTTCCTTCGATAAAACCGCAGCGAATACGGCGCTCTTTCGCGATTTCATCAAGGGATCTGCTGCCTGCCAGACGGAAATATTTTGAAAGACGTAATGCGATATCGCTTGTCATAAAATAATTTTTATGACGTTCTTCTGTAGCAGTTAATTCGCCTGTAAAAGAAATTCTTCCGCTCTCTAAACCTTCAAGAAGATCGCGCCATTCCATAACTTCGGGACGAAAATCAAGTTCAAAAAAATCTGACATCCATTCGCAGAACAGCGTAGAAAAACCTCTGACGTAACCTGCATCATTAAGAAAGGCCTCGGTGCTGAGAGGCATTCCATATACAAGAGTGCGTTTTTGCCTTTGCAAGGCTTCTATCGCGTTTATCTCGACAGAAGCGATTCCCGGAACATCGCGGAACGATTTAGGAAGTTTTTCAGCTCCTGACAGAACTGCAGAAAAACTGCCCGGTACGTGTGTATTTGACTCTTTACAGCTAATAACCAGGGCAACGATGACCAACACGAAAACAAGAACCCTACGCATATATTAATCCCTTTAATACATTCAATATTACTATTATTATAATATTTTTTTAACAATTTGTAAAGCTTTATCATATTCTGTCATTAAAATTTCATCAGAAACCTGGTCTAAGGCCTCTCTTAGCCCTGAATTTAAAGGCATTTTGCCAAGTTCTTCTATTATACCATCAATTTTAGAGAAGGCAGCCCTGGAATTAATTAATTCGACTAACTTTTGCAATAAAACGGCAGTTTCAGGTGAAATTTCATCGTTTTCTGCCTCATTTTTTGGGTTGATATTAATGACATTTTTAATATTATTAATTAATTCGGTTAATTTTTTGACAAAATCGGGTAGATTTTCATGAATAAAGTCATTATTTTTAGATTTTCCGGCAAATTCAAGTTCCTTTGCCTTGTCCGACAGGTCCTGAACCCCAATAAAAGAAAGCGCGCTTTTTAACGAGTGAACATAAATAGACAAAAGTGATATTTTTTTATCGTCAGTATCTTCTTTAAAATAATTATTAAAGAAATTCAATCTTTCCAGCGTATCCCTGCTGAATGTGGATAGCACCTTACGATACCCGGCGGCAGTTCCTCCTGTTGCAGCTATACCGTGCTGCGTATTTACACCCGGAATTTCGAGTAACTCTTCTTCTTCATAATAGGGAAGATTGATTATTTTCCTTTCTTTTTTTTCTTTTTCAGCTTTTAAAAGCGTTTCCTTGCTTTGCTTGTCACGCACCCATTTATTCAGAGTTTCATCAAGCTGAATTAGATCGATGGGTTTAGAAATAAACCCGTCAAATCCGTTTGAAAGAAATATTTCCATATTGCCGACGATAGCATTTGCAGTTAACGCAATAATCGGCGTTTTATTATTCTTTTTACGGATAATTGCCGTAGTTTCTATTCCGTCCATATTGGGCATCATATGATCCATAAAAATAAGATCATATTTTCTTCCAAGTGAAATTTTATCAATTGCTTCCTGCCCCGAATCAGCTGTATCGATACTAAGACCGTATGGCTCAAGAAAACCTCTTGCTACCTGCAGATTTACAGGCATATCATCTACAACAAGAACTTTTCCGTAGGGCATCCATGACTTGTCTATCTCATTCTCGCTTCCTTTTTTAATATATTGGAAATTGCGAAGTTTAATTGCAGTTTCATTGCCGATAACATCTGTTTCATCATCAATTAGAGTTTGAATAATTTCGATGGTAAAAACCGACCCTTTGCCGTATTCACTTTGAACAGCAACATTCCCGCTCATCATTTCCGCAAGTCTTTTTGTTATAGCAAGCCCAAGCCCTGTTCCTTCGATTTTACGATTTGCTTTAGTATCAAGCTGAGTATAATCTGTGAATAATTTTTCTATGTCTTCCTTACGAATACCGACGCCTGTATCTTTTATAATAAAACGCAGCAGCGCGGTTTTATTTTCTTTTCTTTCGCATATTACAGTTAAAGTAATATTTCCAGTACTTGTATATTTAATTGCGTTAGTAAGAACATTATTCAAAATTTGTTTGATCCTAAGTTCGTCTCCAATAAGTTTGCCGGGAAAATCATCGTTTATTTCCAGAATAAAATTAATTGGTTTTGATCCTATTCTGACCCTGTTTAAATTAACAGTATCATTAATTAAAGATGCGGTATCATATTCTTCCAAAATTAAATCGAAATTCCCGGTTTCAATTTTTGAAATATCAAGTATCTCATTTATAATTTCTAAAAGAGAAGACCCTGATTGATATATTTGTTCTATGTTTTCTCTGTTCTTTAAAGGAAGATCACCCTGGAGTTCTATTTTTGAAAGACCGATAACAGCGTTAAGAGGTGTGCGTATTTCGTGGCTCATTTTCGCGAGAAATTGACTTTTTGTCCTGGAAGCCTGAAGCGCTATTTCTGTTTGTTTTTCCAATTCCAATGTTCTGTCGCGCACTGTTTGTTCCAAAATAACATTCGATTGTTCCAGTCTTTTGTAAACCTTGCTAAAACGTCTGGACATGGTGATAGTCATTCCAACCTGGAACACAAAGGTACTGTAAAGGAAAAGCCTAAAAGCATTATGGAAAATAACAACGTCAAGAACGTCATGTATCCCGCAAACATAGACTGCCATTGAGCCGATTATAATACTTAAAAAAGTGCCCGAGAATCTTCTTTCTCCGTAACTATCGGTCTTCTTTTTTAATTTTTTATTTTTAAAATATTCAAAAACAATGCTGAAGAAAACATAAGAAAAGTAGACAAGAATTAATAATAAAAAAAGATGGAGGACTTCATCGCCGTATTGATTGCAAAAGAAAACCTGCGTTATGCTGATGTAAACACAAAAGCCAAGAAAGCCCCAGCTTACCTTTGACACTTTATTGCGTCCCATTTGTTCTATAAAAATGCAAAGCGCAGCCAACGCGAAATAGAGTGACAAATATTCCAAACGAACCGCGATATTATAATTGGGAATAATCAGGCTGACAGAACCGTTTGTCATTGAAAAATGAAGACACAGCATAAGAGAAAAAATACTGTAGTAAAGGTTGTGGATTTCTCTCCGATTCCTGATGGAAAGAAAAACCAAAAGATAATATATGCCGGTATACCCCATAACGCCGCAAATAAAATAATGCAGATAACTTTGATGTTTTTTCTCGATTGTATCGTATTCGTCAATATAGTGAGGCTCGGAATAATACAATCCTGTAACATTGTAAGAAGGATCGCCTATTATCCTTAAAGCCAAAATATTCGTACCGGATACAAAAAGATTTTTATCCAGCGGAAAGCGAACATCACGCCATGTTTTGTTGATCTTTATTTGTTTTTTATCGTCAATAGACATTTGAGAATGAACGAGGCTTCCGTTAAGATATATTTCCCAATTTTCGCCAATAATGCTTAGATAAATCCCTGGAACTCTGGAGGAATCATTTTGCAATATGGACATCGCATCCATGTTAAATTCTACAGGAATAACAATTGTATATTCCTGCGCAGGCTTGCCAAAGGGAGACAGGTAGGTGCGCTTTGGCAGACCCGGGAGCATAGAGTTTCTTACTGTGAGCGGATGTGATTTAAAGGAATACCATTCTCCGCCTTCGGCTGGAATGTTAGAAAGCTGATTTTTATCAAAACCATTTTTAATAAAAGCGGAATTTTCCATAAGGTTATGGTAAATTGGACTGCCGCTTCCGTTACGAATATAGCTTTGCCACGACCATTGAAAAATTACCATTAATAATATTGCCATAAAATAAAAAACAGGGATGAAGTATCTTAAAGAAAATTTAACAGGTCTCATGGTTTATTTTAGTATAGAAGAAATACATAAATTTGCAAGCATTAGGGAGCCATTAAGCTTAATTCAGATTTAAATTCTTTATTTATATTTCTCCGCTATATCCATAAATTGATCTTGAATTTGAATAAAGGTATCGACAACGACAGGATCAAACTGCGTTCCTCTTCCTTCTTTTATAATGCTAACCGCTTTTTCATAAGGCATTGCCGGTTTATAAACTCGCGGAGAAACAAGCGCGTCGTAAACATCTGCTACCGCCGCAAGACGCGCAGGCAAAGGAATTTCCTTGTCTTTTAAATTCCGCGGATAACCCTTTCCGTCCCATTGTTCATGATGGCTATAGCAAATATCTTCGCAATGTTTTAAATAAAGCGAAGCGGAAACGTCACCAAGCTCGCTTATAATTTCTTTGCCGCGGGTTGTATGGGTCTTCATTATTTCGTATTCATCCGCGTCTAGCTTTGCCGGTTTTTGAAGAATCCTGTCCGGTATCGCGATTTTTCCAACGTCATGAAGAGCCATAGATTTTACTATTATATCCGGCTGAAGTCTTCTTAATTCTTTTGCATAAACTGATTCATTGTCAATTAGAAAATCAATTAACGCGCTTACATACAGCTGCGTTCTTTTTACATGCTCGCCCGATTCTTTATCGCGATATTCGATTACGTTGGCAAGACCCTGCAGCGCGTTATCCAAAACTTTGGAAAGCATCCTTATAGTTTTGTCGTAACGGCTTAATTTTAAAACACGTAAAAGCCTTACCATTCGCAGAACGCGCAGGAGACGAAGATCGATATTTACGATAAATGGCAGATAGAAAGGTAAAATTGCCAAGAGATCGACTATTCCCATCGGAGAAAGGGCATAACGCAAAAACGGCGGCAGCTTTGACAAAATCGGGTTTTTTGCGGAAAGAGCCGGCGGCTTGTAAGCCGCGACCCATAATCTTAACAGGTACTCTATAGAAAAAATAATGATTGAAACTAATTCGATATAAAACAAAATTTTTTGGTATCGATTAAAATATTCATCGAACAGTCCGTAGATTGCCGCAGCGATATTAATCCAAATTAAACAAAACAAAAAGGTATTAACAAAGCGGCATAGCTTGTCTTCTCTTTTTGGTTCTTTTTCAAGGATTGCATAAATACGCTGTCTAATCTTTTCCATGATAACCAATTGTAATTACTTTTAAAAGATTTGTCAATTTATTAAAATAAAAGATTTCTTTGTGATGTTTTACTACTTACAACTTTTCTTTCATTTATAATATCGGAATTGTTTATTTCGCCAATAAGTAATGGAGATAATTTATTATGTTTGAGGTTGTTTTTAGCGGCGTTTTCCCGGGAATTATTCGCATAGCAGTAAATACAAGTATTCAGACACGAATTATATTCGCCAATATCAACAGAACTTACACAGCCGCATTCAAGACGCTGATTTTTATCTTTTTTTAATGAATAACTGTTTCCTGTAATTTTTTCTATCAGTTTATCATCTATACACTTTGCATGACCAATATTAAATTGGGAAAGCTCAATATCTTCCGCGCAGGTGTCAATTAGAAAATCGTAATCTTTCGCAATCTTAGAAAAACTCTCTGCTATCATTATTTTATCTTCATAAGAAATTTCAATAATATTATTAGATTTTAAGTTAGCGTCTATCTTTTTATAAAAATCAATAAAGCTAATAGTTACTTTTTGCGAAAAACCTTTAAGCAGACGCGTAAATTCTTCAAATTTTTCGATATGATAATTAATTGTATAACGATTATTGAGTAAAATTGGATCATATCTCCATATAATTCTTTGCGGTCCTATTGTATCGGATAGCTTTTTAAAGATTTCTATTATTTCTTCTTTAGGAGGCAGATTTTCTTCTATATCATTATCGTACGGATTAAGCGTAAATTGAAAATAATAGGCATAGTTGTTAAAATGCATGAGTTTATCAAGCATAGGTTTGGGATTTTTACTCCAGAAAACAATACAATCAACTGCCTCAGGATCAAGATTTATTTTACTTACTTGACGATTGTTCATTGGATTTCTTACATAAACAAAGCGTTCATTTATTCTGTTTACCATCCATTCTGTATAATACGCGGGAATATCTGTTCTTCTGCTTGCGCTTATTATCATAGAGAATTATACAGCGAATAATTCTCTTTATCAAAACAAACAAAAACAACTTTTTTTATACCCGGCGTTTCCTTCAATGTTTCCCGTACTGTATCGACAGCAACTTTTGCGGCCTTGTCTTTTGGGTAGCCATAAACCCCTGTACTGATATTCGGAAAGGCGATACTTTCAATCCCATTATCCTGCGCTAAAAGTAAACTTTTTCTGTAACATGACGCAAGCAGTTCAGGCTCACCTTTGTTTCCGCCGCGCCAGACAGGGCCTACGGTATGTATCACATACTTTGCTGGCAATTCTCCCGCTCCTGTGATCACAGCATCGCCTACAGGGCACGGCTCATTCAGGCGGCGGCTTTCCGCTATTTTTATACATTCATCAAGCAGCTGCGGCCCCGCAGCGTTGTGTATCGCGCCATCAACTCCACTGCCGCCCATTAAGCTTGAGTTTGCGGCGTTTACGATTGCGTCAACATTGAGGGTGGTTATGTCGCCGAGGATTGATTCTATTTTACACATAATATTTCTCCTTATTATTAAATGATCCTATTTCGATCAAATTCCCTTCCGGGTCTGCGACATAACTTGTTCGCTGTCCCCATTCCATTGTTGTCGGCGGGAAAATGCTTTTAACACCTAAGTCCATTAACCTTTTATACTCTTTGTCCACTTCTTCGTAAGTTTTCATTTCAAAAGCTATTTCCATTGTACCATTGTTACCCTTAGGATAACCATATTCCTGCGATGTCATTTTTTCAAAATCTTTTCGTCCATACATAATCAGTTTACATTCACCTGTTTGAAACTCGGCATTTGGTTCTCCTTTTTTCCAATTGGTTTCCAATCCGATTATATCGCGGTAGAATGTTACCATTTTTTCGAGGTTGATGACGAATAGACCGATGGCTTGGAGATGGGGCATGGTGGGCACTCCTTGTTTTAGAATAATTATATTTGTACATATAAACTAACGACAGTAGAATCGTTACCAGTATCAACGTCATTTTCTGCTATTTCAAAGCCGTTATCATAGCCTGCTTTTTCAATTAGAGTTCGTTCTAAAGATTTCATTCTTGGTTAAATAACTCCTGTGAATTGTAAATTTTGCTTTATTATATATGTTTTTTTGGCTAAGTAAAGATTATAATATTAAATACCGTAAATTTATAGTTTTTTCACTATTTTAGTTAAAACGATTATAATTCATATCTTGACTTTTTAATAAAAAAATGCTATTTTTATAATGCTCTAAATGTAGTTTTAGAGGATTTTTATTATCTTTATAATGTCAATTATAAAGCCTGCGATGGTCATCAATTTGGTGTTCATTGTAATTCCTCCATTATACCTTATAGGTTTGGAGAACGTAGCATGCTAGTTTTACTGGCAGTGTCTGTTTAAATGCTTGTGATTTATCTTTGAAAAAAGACCGAGCGCTACAAATCGGGATCACAGGCATTGCTTTTTAATGAAAATATTTAATATATATAAATACAAATCGTATTCTCATTTTGATGAAAAGAAACATTTTAAATTTTTTATTAAATATATCCAAAATCCAAAAAAAATAGAAAGACACGGATTTTTTCCTTTTTTACATTATGTGATAAGAAATTATAAATATGATAATAATATAAAAGACACAAAAATAAAACCAAGAGATATAAATTACTCTTCTCATATCGATAGATATATTTATGAATATTATAATTACTTATTGAATCAAAAATACAATGAATATACAAAAGAAAGAGGAATTAATAAATGCGTCGTTGCGTATAGGAATAATTTACACCAAAATAATATTCATATTGCGAAAGAAGTATTTGACTTTATAAAAAATAGCGCTAATTATTTTATAATCATTGCAGATTTCACAAAATATTTTGATAAAATAAATCATAATTATTTAAAATCTACACTATCTGAAGTGCTAGGATGCGAAAAGCTTCCATTAGATTGGTACAAAGTTTTCCGAAGCGTTACAAAATATTCATCTATTAGTCTTGATACAATTAAAAACTATAAAGGATTATCATTAAAAAAACTAAGAAAAACTAAAAGAATCGCAAACATAAGTGAATTACATGAGTTAAAAGAATTTCTTTATATTAATAAAGATGGATTTGGTATCCCTCAAGGCTCTTCTATAAGTTCTTCTTTATCCAATGTGAATTTAATACATTATGATAAGGCTATAAATGATTTTGTTACTTCTAAAAATGGTTTTTATAGAAGATATTGTGATGATATAATTATCGTCATTCCTATTGAATTAAAAGATGAATTAATAACATTGTTTGAATATCAAAATAATATTACACCTGGACTTGAATTGAATAAAGATAAAATACAAGAATTCTACTATAGACATAACACTTTATTTGATAACAACTCAAATAAAGTAAAATTAAAGTATCTTGGATTTGAATTTGATGGTAAAAATATAAGGGTTAGAGAAAAAACAATTACAAATTTCTATTTGAAAGCATACAGAGCATTAAATTATATTAACTATATTAGTAAAAAGTATAACAGGAATGCATATCGCAAACAATTCTTTTTATCATTTTCTCATTTAGGCAAACGAAAAACAAAAGAAAATAAAGGTAATTTTATCACATATATAGAGCGATGCGCTAAAGCCATGAATGACAGTGGCATTAAAAAACAAGTATCTCGTCATTGGATATATTTTAATAAACGATTAAAAAAATATAAATAATTATTCTCAGATTTTAAATAATTTATTGGATTGAGATAAAGTTATCACTTCATATTTAGAAACATCTATATCGGAAGGTAATTTATCACGAAGAACAGGTAATATATACTGACAATTTATTTCATCTACAATTTGTGTAAGCAAATTTGTAATTTGATTAGAATGAACATTTTCAATTTGATCTTGTAGTATAAAATGCAAACATGGTATTTTATTAGAATCAGCATATTTTATATATGCTAAATCAAATGAAGCCATTTGACTTTTTTTTGTTCCTGTTCCAGGATTATTTTCAACATTAGTAATTTCAAATTTATAAAGCCCTGTTGAATTATCTGCACTTAAAATTGAATGTGCTCCGTCAAGTCTGTTTGATATATCAGAAAAAAAGGAATTGAATTTTGTAATATTGTCTTGAATGGCTGTATCTTTTGACGATAATTCATCGTTTATAGAATTTAAAGAATCTGTAATTTCTTTTAACCTATTATTGGATTCTTCCCAAATTCTTTTTTGTTCTTCTTGAATACCTCTTTGCTCATATAAGGCGTTTAATTGATTTATAATATTTTGTAAATCATCAAGTAATATTGAATTGTTAATTTTTTCTACTTGTTTTTTTTCTATTTGTAATAGATCTATCATTTCATTTTTTTTATTTTTTAATTCTTGCTCAAGTGTGGGTAATTCTTCAATAATAAAGGCAATTTTATTATTAATCATTGTATTATGGAAATTAATAACGTCCTCAAATGATTTCTGTACTGATGGTACAAGCGATTTTGCAACAATATATAAATTTTTAATAGATGAAATATCAATATTCGCAAGATCGCTCTCTAATTCATTTTTACTTTCATTTATCAACTCTAATCTAAGCTCAATCCTAGATATAAATGTAGATAAAACACTTTTTTCTTTTTTAATTTTATTGAGTAAAGCTAAATCATTTTGATAATTCTCATTTATATTATACTTTGTTTTTTCATTCTCTAATTCAATAATATTTCTATTTATTATTATTAAGGCCTGATTAATTTGTGATAAATTACTAGAACGCCTAAATCGTATTTGCATTTTTTTTTCAAAATGTAATTCTCTTGTTAATTTATCTTTTGGCATATCTGCATCAATTCCAAACCAGAACAAATGCAATATTTCATAAGTTGCATCTGTCACAACATTCGGAGCCAGTACCCTAAGCGTATTAAGTAATTTGTGTTTTTCATCACGAATGTTTTTTGCTTTCAATTGTTTGAAAGTAGGTTTGTCTACATCTGTTTTGAATATCAATTCTTTTAATCTTGCCGAAAAGTCATCCTTATTAAGTTGCTCCCCATTAATTCTTTGAATTTTTTCTTTTCTACTTAAAAAATTTTTTTCAATTATTAAATTTCCAGAATTAAGTTTACCCCAATCTTCAACAAGTGTTAGGCGAATTAATATTTTATCATTCTTAAGAAATTCTTCTACCTTTGTATTGTGCGTCTTGAATTCCGGATCAGTATAAATATTATCTCCACTGCCATCAAGGCAAAAATCTATTAATCGTAAAACTGTTGTTTTTCCAACACCATTTCCAGAACTTGTACGATCATAATTTTTTGTTTCATCAACAATAATATTTACGCCTTTTATAAATTCAATTTTACGAATTGAAATATCTTGATTTACTATTTCTAATGTTTTTAAAAACATACTACTATTTCTCCATCTGCATTTAAATCAACACTACCCAAAAAGTAAAGCCAGTCAAGAGATAAAAAAATAATATTTGTCGACATTTCATATTCAGTTTTTAAATTTTGCACTAAACTATAGCAATTAATCTTCTTAAGAGAATTTGCCACCAAATATTGAAGTATAAGACCGCCTGTGTAATATAAATCTTTTTCAGGATTTGTATCTTTGCTAATAATCATTTTGCGACCACACTTAGAATTTCATTTTTATTGACTGTTAATTTCGGTTCTTCTAAAATCTTACATCGCATAAACGCATCAACTAAAATAATACGAAGACCAATACAAATATCTTCGTCATAGAGGTTATTCCCTGTTAATTTATCAAATAATAAATTATAAACATCATCAAATATCTTATCAGAGTTTTCTCTTATTACATCAAGTGCATTTATACTACCCTCGATGTATTTACCTTTTATAAATAAATATGTCAATTTGATGTTTTCTAATAACTTTTCTTTTTTAATCGACCCTTGAGATGTTAATGTATCGTAAAGACAGTTCAATTTCGATTGATATACTCGATATTCTTTAATTATCTCTGCATTTATTTTTAGTTTGTTAAATAATAATTTCTCATTAAGATCATATTCATTCAAAACAGGCATATCATTATTTGGGATAAAATCCATTTCTGAAATAGCATAAATAACATTTTTTAACATTGAGGGATTCTCGTCTAATTTTTCACCTAAATATTGACTTTCGTGTTCACGTTTCATTGCTCGTAGCACTTCTACGGAATATTTCTCAACATCATTTGTTTCATCATGATGTTGAGGACATAATAAAATTAAATTATTATAATTTGCTCGTTGAATATCAGTCATGTCAGGGTTGTATCTTTCACTGCCTTTCTTTGCGCCTTCAATATGACAAATATTTGAATCTATAGCATTTCTATTATTTACCAATCTTTTCATGCATCCTGGAAATGAACAAGTATTTCCAGATAAACCAAAGAGTATTTTTAATGTTTTAGCTGAATAATCTCTTGGTCCAGCCATTTCTTCCTCTTTTGCAGAATATTAATTTCTTTGGCTTACGTTTAAGCAAAATCTCTGTATACTTTCCTTTAACTATGACATTTCTCAATCTTAAGATAATCTTCATTTTACATTCAAATGAAAATATATACAAGTTAATAAATCAGATTATATGATTTATTCTCCTCCTCCCCATCCCAAACCTCCATTTTCCACTTCAATGTCCGATACTCCCCAAACTCAGCGATTTCCTTTTCTTTAAGTACCCTAAAAGTCTCAGAAGGATAATCCGCTCCCATTAAATCGGCAGGATAAAAAATGTAACGCAAATCATTACGGGTAAGACCATAGAGACGGGCATAGCGGGCATTTGAATAATCTATATAATTAAATACCTTTTTTGCGATATAATCTACCCTGTTTTATTCATTTTACATCCTTTCCTTAATAAACGAGTCAACTGTAATTCTATGAACACCCAAAATTCTACCAATGGCACTTTTTGATACATTTTTATCTAAAAGTGCTTGTATCTCCTTTTCCTTTCCTGTTAGCTTCACATATGATGATTTTCTACCATTAGGGCGACCTAGAACAGATCCTTCCGATTTTTTCCTGGCAAGAGCCTCTTTTATTCTTTGAGATATTAAATTTCTCTCAATTTCTGCAGATAAGCCAAAAGCGAAAGCAAGAACTTTTGATTGTATATCATCACCAAGACGATAATTATCTTTAATTGTCCAAATTCTAACACCATTATTCATCATCTGGTTTAGTATAGACATTATCATTAAAACATTACGACCAAGGCGTGATAATTCAGAGCAAATAATTAAATCATCTTTTTTAACATCTAATAAAAGCGATCCTAAAAGGCGTTTATCAGGCGATTTCGTTCCACTAATTGTTTCTTCAATCCATCTTTCAATTTTAATGTTGTTTTTCGCACAGAAATTTTTAATTTCAAATCGTTGATTCTCAACTGTTTGCTTATCTGTACTAACTCTAATATAACCGTAAATCATAAATCCTCCATAAAATAGTAATTGTTTAATTTAAATAGTATATAATCTAGACATATATTCATACAAATAAACACCAGTTTTTCTTCGACAACTTCAAATCAAGGGTTTTTTGATATTGTGATTGGTAATCCGCCGTATGTATTTACAAGAGATGCTGATTTTTCAAATGAATTTAAAAATTATATTTTAAATAATTATTTATCTTTAATATCTAATAATAAAAGAAGTAAAGCAAATCAATCTGGTAAAATTAATTTATTTGCAATTTTTATTTTAAAAGGAATAATGCTATGTAAGATAAATGGTTACTTGTCTTTTATTATTCCTAATAATATCTTAAGAACGACTATTTATAATTCTATTAGAATGTTTATTTTAAATAATACTTCTATTAATGAACTAGTTGATTTAGGAAGTGGTATATTTAAAAATGTTACTGCTTCAACTATTATAATGCAATTATCTAATATCAGTAATAACAACAATCTTTGTAAAATAATAACAAATATTATAGATTTAAAATGTAATAAATATGATATAACACTAATCGAACAGAAACAATTTAAAAATAATGTAAGTTATAATTTTAATATTTTTGCAAATAGTATTATTATTAATTTAATAAATAAAATTAAAAATCAAAAGTATTCTCTTGGTGATTTTTGCATAGATATTATTGAAGGTATAGTAGCTCATAAGCAGTTAATTTCTATTAAAAAATCTAAAAATACACAAGAATTAGTTGAAGGTAAAACAATAAGGAAATACGGAATAAAAAATATATCTAAGTATATCTTATGGGACAAATCTAAAATACATAGAACTAGACCTGATTATTTATGGTCTGCAAAAAAGAAAATAATAATTCAACGAATTAGCGGTGGAGCGAATCCATTAACAGCAGCATTAGATACTAAAAAATATAAAACATTTGCATCAGTAAATAATTTAATATTAAAAGATGAATACTCAGATATGTATGAAGTATTTTTGGCATTAATAAATTCCAAAGTTTTAAATTGGTATTATGCTAACAATTTTTCGAATAATTCAAAATTAACTGTAAATATTTCAAAGACTTATTTAGAAAAATTACCTATACCGCATATATCTTTTGAACAACAAAAATTGATTAAAAATATAGTATGTAAAATATTTAATGTTATGGACGATAATGGAAATAATGATATTTCTGACTTAGAAAATGAAATTAATTTAATAATATACAAGATTTTTAGATTAACATCTGATGAAGTAAATATTATAGAAAATAATAAAAATTAAATTTAGAATGATTACTAATCAGGTAATCTAAAATCTATCTCATAATTTTTAATAAAATTTATTTCTTCATTTGTGAGTCCATATAAAGGGCAAATAATATCATCAATTTTATTAATAAGATGTTTTGATTTTCCAATATTATATTCCTTAAAAGATTCAATGTTTGCATAACGTTCAGCTTGCCGAATGTTTGAATTTTTCTCAATATCAATCAAATATTCTAAGTACAATTTATCTAATAATTTTATTGTACTATTATATAAATTCGGAATACAAAATGCTTCTATCTCATATGTTTTTAAATCTAAATTGTTAGAAAATATTTGATAAAACCAGAAATACAAATTACTACTTAATATTGCACCAATGGAATTTGTTAATTTTTTATCAAAAAAAATAAATTTTTCTTTTGTCGAGCCAGTAGAATAATTCGTTATAACTTTATAGTATCTCCCTCCGCTTGTTCTATAATAAATCGGGATACCTTCTTTTTTTATAATATCCTTAATTTTTATTTGTTGAGAAAATATTTTTATTAAAATATTCTTTTCTATTTCAAGACTAATTTTCGGATATCTACCAATCAATTTTACATCTTTTACATTAATAAATTGTAAATTATT
>Ga0209755_10003440_pt1 | contig 19853 bp, 19 predicted proteins | sample TergutCo191P1_FD_187301 | JGI IMG/M metagenome (GOLD analysis project Ga0209755, IMG submission 187301) | Cornitermes sp. P1 segment gut microbial communities from Petit-Saut dam, French Guiana - Co191P1 (SPAdes) (version 2) | ecosystem: Host-associated > Arthropoda: Insects > Digestive system...
CAGCCGGATCGGTTCTTACAGGTTCGATAACGGCTGCTTCGGGATTCACCCGCGTCTCCGTTGTTGTAATCCGGGGTTCTTCAACAACTTCGGCAGGATCATCAAGAGTCAAAATCTCGCTTTCTATTGTTGTATCCGAATCGCCGGATAAGAGCGTAACAAACAGATTAAAATTTTTCCTGATAGTCTGCGCGTTAATCAAAAAAATACTGACAATAATAACCGTAAAAATCAGCCAGAAAATGACAGCCGCTTTGAAGCTTTTATTTTTTTTATTATTTTTTCCGGTTGCCACGATGATATGATACCAAGTATTTAAAATTACATCAATATTACAGCTCAAATATTGTATGCATAAAAAGCGAAGCAGCCTGCGAAACATTAAGACTTTCGATATTTCCGGTCCCGGGAATACGCAGTAAATACGAACACTGCGTTTTAACATTTTCCGGAAGACCGGACTCTTCGTTGCCCAGAACAAGAGCGATGCCGGGTCTGCCCTCATGAGAATCAGATAGTTTCGTCCGTGCTGTTGATACAGCGTCTTTTAAATCCGTTATGCGCCTTCTTGCTTTTGTATCGGTGCCAATCGTAACAATTCGTTTTGACGCGTCTTTTAAAAAAGCGGCTGTGTTTGACACCTTGCGAACCGTTATGTGCTCAAATCCTCCTTCCGCGACACGGTAAGCGCTTGTTGTCAGCCGGACGTCTTCTTCGCCGAATGATGAGTCTTTTTCATTTAACACAATATAACTTACGTCGAAAAAAGCGGCGGCTCTCGCAATAGCGCCCAGATTGTGGTCATTCCCGACAGAGTGTAGAATAACGCCTGTCTTTCCTTCATTTGCCCAAACATCAAGGTCTTCGATTGTTAAAAATTCGATTACCGGCTCCCCGATCATCGCGACAACTCCCTGATGATGCACACTCTTGCAGATACGTTCCAGCTCTTCATCTTCGCAAATTTTGTAAGGTCGTTTTCGCTCGGCGAGCTGTTTGCAAACTCCCGTAAAATACTGCAGTTTGTCTTCCCGCAGAAAGAGACGATTGATTGTTTGAGAATGATATTCGCCTGCCGCAAGAACCGCGTTCATTCCGCAGACAGCAAGCTCATCTGTCAGCCTGTTTCGCATAACCCGAGTATATCATAAATTAAGAGAGACTGTCACCGACAGAAACTACCTTTCTCCGCTTTCGTTATTTTTCATCCCAAAATCTGTTCACCATCAGAGGCGGCTGATGTGTTGCGTCTAACGTATCGCGCCACAAACTGCTTTCTGGATTAACTTTGTTGCGGTGTGAAATAACCACTTTAATCGGAAGATGAACAAACCTGTTGTTTACAAGACCGATGATGCATTTTGTTTTTCCCGACATTGCCGCGTGAACCGCCGCGTTTCCAAGACGTTCGCAATAAATTGAGTCATCGGGATTTGCGGGAGCGGAACGTATCGCGTAACTCGGATCGATATATTTCAAATTAATATCAATACCTTTTTCTTCAAAGTGTTTAATGATTCTGCTGCGAATATAGATTCCGACATCAGCCATTTTTACATTCCCGCCAGCGTCATATTTTTTCTCTTTTAACAACGTATCCTGCATTGCGCCTTCCGCGACAATAATTACGGCATGCTTGCTGCCTTTAATTCTTTCTTCAAGATGATGCAGAAAACCGTTATATCCTTCAAGGTTAAACGGCACTTCGGGAATTAAAACAAAATTAACTTCGTGACTCGCAAGCGCCGTATGCGCCGCGATAAAACCGGAATCACGCCCCATCAATTTTACAAGCCCGATACCGTTAATTGAAGATTTCGCCTCGACATGCGCGGCGGAAACAACTTTTACAGCTTCGGCAACAGCGGTATTAAAACCAAAAGAGCGATCTATCATCGCAAAATCATTGTCTACGGTTTTTGGAATTCCGATCAATGCGGCTTTGTACTTTCTTTTGTCGAGTTCTTCGGCAATATCCATCGTTCCGCGCTGCGTACCGTCGCCGCCTATGATGAAAAGCATATTCATGTTGAGTTTTTGAATCGTATCGGCAATTTTTTCAACTTCCCTTCCGCCGCCGCGCGCGCTTCCTAAAAATGTACCGCCTATTTTATGAATGTCATCCACAACATCCGGATCAAGCGGTTTTAGTTCAATATGATATTCCGGCAGGAAACCAAGATAACCGTATTGAAATCCTGAAACCCTCCGAACCCCGTAACGCTTCCAAAGACAGCGGACAACCGCGCGTATTACATCGTTCATTCCCGGGCAAAGACCGCCGCAGGTCACAATACCGGCATGAACATGCGCAGGCGTAAAAAAGATGTTTTCCCTGGGACCGGCACGCTCTAAAACCTGATTTCTTTCTACAGGCGGCTGCTCCCCCGGCATAATAAACGAACTCAAACGCACAAATCTATCGTTTGTAACATAATTGGCGGCTTTATCTCCGTGAGTCTTCGACATTTCAATAGGCGATTTTATATTTGCCTCTCCCAATTCTTCGATAGTAAAATCATATTTAATATCCACATTCTCCCCCTTGTTTATCACTAATTATACTACCAGTCTTGGCATTTCTCAACAAAAAATTTATATTGATATTCGGAGAAAAAAATGAACATTGACATGGAACACATCCGCAATCATTTTAAAAAGGATCGCTTTGCCACAGGAATCGGAGTTATAATCGATTCGGTAACCGAGGATTGCGTCGAATGCAGTCTGGAACTGAACGACAATCATAAAAATTCGATAGATAATGTTCAGGGCGGAGCTATCTTCACGCTTGCCGATTTAACTTTTGCCGTTCATTGTAACTTACCGTGGGTCTGCGGTGAAGATGTCGGCGTCACGGTAGGACAATCCTGCAGCATTTCATATCTGAAAAGCACCAAAGGCAGCCGCCTGTTCGCCTCATCAACCTGCCTGTCAAAAGGCAGAAGCATCTCTGTATACCAGATATGCGTCAAGGATGATCTCGGTGTGCCAATCGCGGAAATGCTGGCGAACGCATTTACGATAGCGAAACGATAAAAATAACCAGCATAGGCGGAAAACGCAAGACCCACGACTGCTAGGATGCACAACCAAAAATAACCAGTATAGGCGGAAAACGCAAAGCCCCCGACTGCTAGGATGCACAACCAAAAATAACCAGCATAGGCGGAAAACGCAAAGCCCCCGACTGCTAGGATGCACAACAAAAATAACCAGCATAAGCGGAAAACGCAAAGCCCCCGACTGCTAGGATGCACAATAAAAATAACCAGCATAAGCGAAAAACGCAAAGCCCCCGACTGCTAAGATGGACGTGAAGTTTGTTTACGCACTGTTGTAGCTCGTAAATCCTTTGTTTGATACGGTGGCGTTTATTGAATCCACGCCATAGACGCAGTCGTGGATTTTGCGTTTTCCGCCTAATATTGGTTATTACATTTTTGTTATGTATACTAACAGAAAAGCGGGCTATCGTGTTCTCAGCCTTTACGATTTATTTGTTGTAATATTTACGCATTGTTAGCGTATGTGATATATTATCTGAAATGACTGATCTATTATCAAACTTAGATAAATTACATACAACTGAATTGGGAATTATAAGGATAAAGAAAAATCTTGAATTAAAAACCAACGATGTTGTAAGCTGGTGTAAAAATAAACTTAAAAACGCAGACAGCATTACAAGGAAAGGAAAAAATTGGTATGCGCACAAAGGGGATTGTGTAATTACAGTTAATTCGAAAAGTTATACGATTATAACGGCTCATAGGATATAGATAAGTTTAACACAAACCACACGAACACCACGAACCTGTGATTTGATATATTACATTATTATCAAGAATTATCAAAAAAAATAGATTTCTTAGAATCAAGATTAAGATATCGAAGTAAAAGTTCGTGTTGGTTTGTGATGGTTCGTGGTAAAAAATAAAGTTTTAGTTGTTACACTGTACTAGCAGACAGAGGGATTTGTGTTTTCCGTTTATGATTGGATATTATGTATTATGCCTTGAGTAATCCTGCCGCGCATAGTATACTAATCCTATGAAATTCACACCACCAAACATGGGAAGAATGACCCCAAATATGATTATTGTTGTCATTGTGGGAATATTGGCGCTTATTTTTCTAAGTACCAGTGTTTTTATCGTAGATCAGACCGAACAGGCGGTAATGACCCGCTTTGGCAGATTTACAGGCATTAAGGGACCCGGACTCAATTTTAAAATACCTTTCGGTATTGATCGGAATTATACAGTCAATGTCACGACGGTACAGACCGAGGAATTTGGTTTTCGTACTACTACGAGAGGCGGAAATACTCCTTCATATTCGAGCCAGACTACAGAGTCTGTAATGCTTACCGGCGATCTAAATATCGTTGATGTTGAATGGATCATTCAGTACCGCGTTGTCGATCCGAAAGCGTGGGTCTTCAATGTACATGAGCGCCGCGAAACGATTCGTGACGTGTCACGTTCAGTTATAAATATGTTAGTCGGCGATCGCGCTATTATGGCGATTATGGGCAGTGAACGCAGCGCTATTGAAGAAGCGGCTTTGGTGTTAATGAACGAAACATTCCGCGATTATGATCCAATGAAAGGGGAATTAGGCGGGTTAGGCATCAATGTAATTGCTGTAAGACTTCAAAATGTCACTCCTCCTTCCGGTGTTCAGCAGGCATTCGAAGATGTAAACCGCGCGATGCAGGACAGAGAACGGCTTATCAATGAAGGTCAGCAGGCTTACAACGAAGAGATTCCCAAAGCCGAAGGTGAAGCGCTGCAAATGAAACAGATTGCGCAAGGTTACGCGGCGGAACGCGTTAACAGAGCGAACGGCGATGTCGCGCGTTTCAATTCGGTATACGATGAATACCGCCGCGCTCCCGATGTTACGCGTCAGCGTTTATATTATGAAATGGTCGAGGAAGTATTCAAAGATGAGAAAAACATGAAAATTATCGATCGTAATTTAGATAATTTCCTTCCTCTGATGAACATAGGAGGAAACAGATAATGAAAAAACTAATTACAACTGTTATTATAATATTTGTTATTTTTACCGCTGTTTTTATTGCAGGTCCTTTATTTGTTGTCAATGAAGGTGAACAGGCGGTAATTGTGCGGCTCGGCGCGATTCCCGAAAACGGCATTATTACCAGTGCCGGTTTAAAAATTAAAATTCCGTTTATTGATGAAGTAGTGCGTTATCCCAAAAAAGTAATGGCATGGGACGGCGAGGCGAGGATTGTTCCGACAGCGGAAAGACAATTTATTTTTGTTGATGTTGTAGCGCGCTGGCGCATATCAGATCCAAAAATATTTTATCAGTCAATTAATACTGTCGGAGCGGCGTATTCAAAACTTGCGGAAATTATTGACTCCGCCGTGCGTACTGTAGTCGCCGAAAATAATCTAATTGAATCTGTAAGAAATTCAAATATAATATCGGATCGAAATATCGGCGTAAATGATTTAGCACCTGTAGAAGGCGCAGAAATCGGAATTATAAGTTCTTCGATACAATCAAGCTCAACTAACGATTCGGTAAGAAAAGGACGCCGTGAACTCGCGCAGGAGATTCTTGATCGTTCAAGACGCATGGTTCCTGAGTACGGAATTGAATTGATCGATGTTGTTACGCGGCAAATCAGTTATTCGCCTGAACTTACGCCTAATGTTTATGCCCGTATGGTAAGAGAAAGAAACCAGATTGCTGCGCATTACCGTTCACAAGGCGAAGGACTCAAAGCGGAGTGGCTCGGCAAAATGGATAATGAAAAACGCTCTATACTTTCGGCCGCTTACGCGGAGGCGCAGACAACAATGGGTAACGCTGACGCGAGAGCCGCAAGAATTTACGCTGAAAGCTATTCAGGCGGCGACAGAGCGGCTTTCTACAGTTTCTGGAGAGCGGTTGAATCTTATCGTCAGACCATGCCGAAGTTTGATAAGACTCTTACAACCGACATGGAATATTTCCGCTATCTCTATTCAGTGAGATAGCTGCTAACGGAGTAAAGCGGGAGATAAATGCATCGGCGAATTTATATTTCTGACACAGATAACAATCCTGCGGTTTATTTTGATACCGGTCTGGAGCCTCGTTCTTTCGCGAGAACGAAAATGTCTCAAAGTTTAATCGAACCAGGATATATTGTTTCTTCGGACGGCACTTATAAAGCGTGGAAGGCAGCCGGAGTAAATGAAATTGACGGTCTCATGAGAGTTTGGGGTCCGCTGTTCAACGGTAAAAGACTTGATGAACTTCTCGATAAAGTTGAATCCGAAGACAATACCCGTGAAAAACAAGAAGCGCTTGAAGCGGTTGCGTCATGGATAAAAGCGAAATTATTTTTGGGAGAAATAAAATCCGTTCTCAATCCGGGCGCTTCTTTTGTCGGCGGTGATAATGTTTTTTTCGCTCCCGAACATATATCGACACGATGTCTTTATATCGAACAAACCGGAAATGAAACGGCGCAGCAGGATCGTTACAACTGCCCTGACTTAACAGACACAAACGCCGCCGCATTCTGTGCCGGAGTAATGTTATACAAAACATTGACCGGAACGCATCCGTATCCGACTGAGGAAATTTATCAAAATATGAGAGAAGGCGTTTTTTTGCCGGTGTATCTCGCGGCTCCGGAAATAAATGAAAAAATGTCTGCTCTCATTCAGGAAGCTCTTCTTTTGCCTGTCGCAAAAAAACAAACTGCAAAGAACGGCGCTGAAATACTTTCAGAAATCCTTAATATGCTGTACAATAAAAAACAAGTAATAAATTGTTCTTCATTGTATACGGAATTACCGGCGGAAAAAAAATCAAAGCTGATAAAAGAAAAAAAATGGTATTTGTTCAGGCAGACTTCGATAAAAACCATAAAAAATGTTGTTACGCGCAATAAAAAGATTTTAATCGGAGCGGGAATAGTATTATTTATTTTTCTTTTTATATTGTTCAATGCGTCAAAACCGGATCCTAACCGTCCGGTTACAGACGGAATGACATCCGATAATGTTGTAATCTCATATTACGACGCGTTCAGTAATTTAGATCATTTTTTTATGGAAGCGTGCGTTCTGGGAGCGGACAGAAGCGATATTAACGCGGCTGCGACATTATTCGCGGTCAGCAGAGTAAGACAGGCTTACGAAGCTTCTCCGAATATGGTAATTATTCCGGCGCAGACTTGGCAGGATCACGGAGGCATTCTTCCCGCTCCGAATGTATTCGGCATAACAGATTTTACGCTGGAACATACGGGCGGAAATGAATATGATGTCATGGTAATGTACCGCGCCGATTATCTGTTATGGGCGCCTGATGAACAAGCGAGAAAACGCAGCGACACTCTCACGCTGAGACGCGACAGATATAAAAACTGGCGCATAACAGAAATTTTACGGGTGGAATAATTATTTATTATTAAGCCAATTATTTATTAGCACTCTGGCTAAAGAGCCTTCACCCGGCAGCGCCGGCAGATTATCTTTAGCGAACCATCCCGCGTCTTCGATTTCCTCGCCGTCCGGTTTTAATACGCCGCCCGCGAAACGCGCTTTATAACCTACCATCAATGAATTGGGAAATGGCCAAGGCTGCGATTTAACGTATTCAATATCCTTCACTTCGATATTCACTTCTTCACGGACTTCACGCGCGACAGTTTCCTCAAGAGATTCTCCCGCTTCATTGTAGCCGGAAATAAGACTGTAAACGCCTGCCTTGAATCTTTTGTTATGCGCAAGAAGAATTCTGTTTTCATCATCGGTAATTATGACAATAGAAGCGGGACAAATACGCGGAAACTCAAGCCGTCCGCATTGGGAGCATTGACGATGCGTCTGTCCCCGCGCATCGCTGTTTTTCGCGCCGCACGTCCCGCAAAAACGGGAATCCCTTCGCCATTGCGCGATGTGACAGGCGCGAAGAATGTCAGAAACCGGTTTACCGGATACAGTTTTCTCTCCGCCTTCAATTGAAAACATCGATAAAATTTGACGAACAGGAACAGACTTCCAGTTTGCAGATAACGTATTTCCGGGAGAAACAGATACCGCATTTATCAATATTTCGCCGGAAGCCGCCGGATCGGCTAACGAAGGTATTTCAAAAATATCAGGATTATTAAATTCACCGGCTAATTCAAGAGAAAGATATTCTCCTACGCGGGAATCGGGAAAATCCGCCGGTAAAAGTAAATTGCTTTCCTGGAAAAAAAACGCCTTTTTATTCAAAATCTCTCCGGTATCAATATATATATTTTTTTGTTGTTATTCTACACTTTTCCATATATATTTAATAAATAAAGAAACATTTATATGATACCCTTATTAAAGACATAACATTAAGGAGAGACGCATGGTTAATGTAAATTATCTTGAAATGCTGCCGCTGAGCAGTATCGCGAAATATAAAAAGGGACAATCCGGTGAAGGAGTGCCTTTTGCCGGCTATCCGAGAGCGCACCCTTCGGATAAAACAAAACTAATTCTTGTAAACGATCCTCTTGGCAGCGAACCGACAGTGCTTGAATTCAAGCTTGAAGATATTTTATTTGTTGAGGACATTCCGTCCGCCGTTACCGAGTCGGGTGAAGGAATACCGCTTGTTAAACTCTGGGTGCAGCGCGGATCGGTCGGAATAATTCTTGAACCGTTTGAAGTTAATGATTCCGTGCATTTCGCTGATGACACAGTGAAGAGCAAGGTTCGAGCCGCGAAAGAAAGAATCCTTCGTAATCAAACTCAGGCAAACTCCGTTAACGTGAATACTTAAAATGGATACACCGGAATTATCATCGGTATTGCGTTCTCCGCTTTTTGTTACCGGAAAAAACGAAAAAATTATCTGCTGTTTGTGTCCTAACAACTGCGAAATAAAAAGCGGCGGTTTTGGAATTTGCGGCGTTAGGGGCAACAAAAGCGGAAAAGGCATCATTCCGTTTTACGGATTTATTTCCGCGTTAGCCGTCGATCCAATCGAAAAAAAACCTCTTTATCATTTTAAACCCGGCACAAAAATACTTTCTCTCGGTTTTGTCGGATGCAATTTCCGCTGTCCCTTCTGTCAAAACTGGCATATCTCGCAAAGCACCGATACAGCGGGAAAATGGATGAACTGCGGAGAAATAATTTCAGCGGCGCTCAGACAAAACACTCCTTCAATTTCGTATACATATTCCGAACCTCTGATTCATATTGAGTATTTGCTTGATTGCATGATGCTCGCGCGCAGACACGGGATCGCGAATGTGCTCGTAACAAACGGCTGCGTCAATTATAACGCCGCCGTAAAATTTTTTAAATACGCCGACGCGGTAAATGTCGATTTAAAAAGTTTTTCCGCCGAAACATACAAAAAATGTCTTGGCGGCGATTTACAAACTGTTCTTGCGTTTATCGAACTTGCGAATAAGATGAATGTTCATATTGAGATTACAACTTTGGTTGTTCCTGATTTAAATGATTCGAACAAAGAGTTATCCGCGATTGCCGATTATATCGCCTCTGTAAACAAGGATATTCCGTGGCATTTATCGGCTTATCATCCCGATTACAGATGGAATGCGCCCCCCACAGATCCGCAAATCTTAATTCACACGGCAAACGAAGCGAGAAAGAAACTGCCTTTTGTGTATCCCGGCAATGTCGCCGTTGATAACGACACGTTATGCACAATATGCGGCGCTGTTTTAATCAAACGTCATGGTTACAAAATTGATACTTCGGGATTATCTCCCGATAACCGCTGTTTTACCTGCGCTTCCTGCGGTAAAACACAATTAATCGTCGCATAAATATTAAAACTCCCCAAAGAGCGGGGGTATTAAACCCATCAGCGCGAATAAAATATATTTTATTATTTTCGCGTAATGTTGAAAAACAAATATAAAAATGATATACTGTCTCTATGATACGATTCTTAACATTTTTTATTTTAGCTGCTGTGTGGTATCCTGTAACTCTGGGGGCGGAGAGACTGCCTCAATGGATGATTCCTTTAAGAGACTCGATATACGAACAAAAACTGACCTCGGATGAAATAGTGCCTTTATACAATGCCGCGAAAGCCGCCGCAGAGCAAAATTTTTCCGGTACCGCCCTTCAGCTTTTATTATCCCGCTGTGAATTTTTCATGGGACGGGCGTATCTTTTTGAAAAGCGCAATATCGACGCTAACAGACACTTTTCCGAAGGATTAAAGATTGCCGAGAATTTAACAGCCGCAGATCCGGGCTCTGTAGCATGGGTATTGCGCGCGGAGAATCTTTCTCATCTCTGTCAGATTGGCACAGTGGCTTTTGTTATAGGAAACGGTTTAAATATAGAAAATTACGCGAAAACCGCTCTTCGATACAACAGCAGAAACGCGACAGCTCAATATGTTATAGCCGCGCGCTGGGTATACGCTCCGGCGCCCTTTCATAATCATAAAAAGGGAATAGAAATGATGTCGGCGATCATTGAAAACGGCGATGTGGAGAAAGATGATCTGTTCAATGTTTATTCTTCGATCGGTTACGCGTATCTTCAGCAAAAAAAACATGACGAAGCGCGGACTTGGCTTTTAAAATCACTGGAAGTTTATCCAACAAATAAATTTGTCAATGGGCTACTCGATAGTATAAAATAATAAAGAGGTAAATTATGTACACAGCGCTGGCAAATGCACTAAGCCAGTTTTATTATCCTGCTCTTACGATTGTAGCTTTATATTTTTTCTTTCTCTCTCTTGCGAACCATTATGAAATGTGGCGGTTCTCAATGTCTTCGGAAGTTTTTGACGGACCTATGGTTTCTATTCTTGTTCCGGCGCGGAATGAGGAACAAAATATAGAACGCTGTTTGAAATCTTTGCAAAATCAACAATATAAAAATTTTGAGATTCTTGTATTGAATGATAATTCAACGGACAATACTTTAAATATTTTGAATCGAATCAGCGCGGAGGACAGCCGGGTAAGAGTTTTTAACGGAGAGCCGCTTCCGCCCGACTGGTACGGAAAACCTTTTGCTATGCATCAGCTTTCAAAACAAGTAAAAGGAGAAATATTAATCTTCACCGACGCGGACACTGTTCACACGCCAACCAGCGTCGCATGGGCGGTTACAAATTTGATCGGTCTCAAAGCCGATTTAATTTCAGGTTACATCGGACAGTCTTTTGGTTCTATCGGGGAAATTTTAACAGTTCCTTTAATGTTTTTCCTTACAGGATTTATTATTCCGCTTTCTGTAAATCGTTTTGTAAAAAAGATACATTGGTTTTCCGCGGCGATCGGGCAATTTATCGCAATTAGACGAAGCGTATTCGACGCAATAGGCGGATGTGAAGCTTATAAAAAGAAAACAAGCGAAGATATTTATTTATCACGCCTCGTAAAAAGAAAAGGTTACAGTACGCGTTTTTTAAATCTCTGCGATCATGTAAAATGCCGTATGTACAACGGATATCAACTGGCTGTCGAAGGAATAGGAAAAAATATTTTTGATTTCCTGGGAAAAAATGTCTATCTGCTTTTTTTTCTGATGATAGTAATTTTCTTCTTTTTGTTTTTTCCGTTTGTTCTGTTGTTTTTCTGTATCGCGAAGTCAAGCCCGTGGACAATGTACATACTCGCCGTAAATATATTATACTCTCTCACGTGGATATTCGCGTTTTTAGGAATGAGATTGAATTGGTGGTACGGACTTCTATGGCCTGTTTACTTCTTAAATTTGATCTACATGGCAGGATGGTCGTGGTTCAGAACGGTATCCGGTAGAGGCTTTCTCTGGAAAGACAGGAAGGTAGGTTGATGCCATACAAACACGGACGGCCTGTAATAGATATTTCTTTTTGGTTCAGAGCGGCGACAAAATTAACTTTCTACATTATCGCGATCGGAATCGCGTCAGTATTTAATTATATTCAACATTCAACGAAATACAAACATAGATGGCGTCTTTACAAAATTCACCGCGCGGTTACTGTCTCTAACCACACCACCTTACTGGATCCGGTAAAAATAGCCGCTCTTGTTTTACCGCGCATGATTTATCAGACTCTTCTTGAAGCCACTGTTGAATTTCCGGTATTAGGAACTTTTACAAGACTTTTGGGAGGAGTTCCCATTCCAAGAGGCAGAACCGGTTACCGGAAAATTCTTGAAATTTGCGATCGGGCTTTTAAATACAACCGTTATCTGCATTTCTACCCCGAAGGTGAATGTTTTTTATACAATCAAAAAATTAAAGAGTTTCATTCAGGCGCTTTCAGGATCGCGGCGGAGATGAATGTTCCCGTAATACCTCTGGTTACGGTTTTTTCCGACGGGTTGTTTAAACCGTGGTCATTTTGGGGAAGATCCCTTCCTGTCGAAACGCTTGTCGTGCTGAATCCTGTGTACCCGTCGCGGTTTATCCGCCGCGATGAAAAAGGAGAGATAACATCCGAATCGATCAAGGAATTTTCCGAAGCGGTAAGACAGATTATGCAGGCGGAAATAGATCGGCGCAGCGGATCAACAGCTTTCTACCGCGGACAAATGGAACGCATAAAAGGTTTGAACAGTCAGAAATGAAAAATTAAAATATTTTCAACTGACGAATCAGATGTAATAATTCCTGATATTTTACAAATTATTTTTCGGGAAATATTCTGATACCCAGCTTAATTATCGCGTAAGTTGATTCGGGATATTCTGTTGTATTGATTTTTGAATACTCGGAATATTCTCCCGAATTCGCGGGACCGTCAGCGTTTGTAAAATATGTAATAACCACTCCGGCTTCGCTGAACAGTGAAATCGGCAGTTTTGTAAGCGTCCACTCAACTCCCGCTTTAATAATGTGATTCCATTGATACGCGCCGTCGCGGAGGAAAAATCTTTTTAAAACAGGATTTGTACTTCTGCCGTGCGGATCAAGTTCGGAATATAAATTGCTGCCGTCAACAGCGCTCGATCCAAAATCGGCGCCGTGACGAATCATCTGGTATTGCAAATTCGCGGTGATATTTTTTATCGGCATAGTTTCAAATCTTACAAGTAATTCGTCGGAATTCGGCGGAAGGTAATATCCCAGATTTACGCCGTTGTTAACATAATTAGTTTCCATGAGTCCGTTGTACCACGGATTAAAATTGCGGTTATGCGTATAACAATACGGATTAATTCTTGTATAACTGACTTTCAGTGAAGTAAAGGAGAGAAAAGGCAGCGGTAAATGCATCCCGGCTTGCAACGAAATCATTTGACGATCTAATGTAAGCAAATCTTCGGTAAGAAACATCTCATCTACGAAAAATGAAACCCAAATGCTTCCAATTCCTGGAACTTGTCCTCTGAGACTCAATGTCATCGCAAGGTTATCAAAATCGCCGATATTGTTCTGAAAAAAGAAATTACTGACTATAGGCGCTATATATCCAAGTTCAAATCGTTTAGGGTACACAACTCCGTCTATTAATTCAGCGAAAAAATAATTTTTTATTCTGAACTGCAGCATGGTCACAGAAAACATATTTTGGAAAGTCGCAGAAGATACTTTGATTCCGTCTCTGTTGAAATATTCAAGTCCTCCGGTCATCGTAGAAATGCTGAACCATGATACCGGATTAAAGTCAGCCTCAAACGCAATAAAAGGACGAGCCGCCTGATTTAACGTAAGACTACTGCCAAAAGATGTTGATCCCCATTCGCGCGTTATTCTCCCTAAACGCAGTATCAATCTATCATCTAAAAAAGACGCTGTTAACTCCGCCGGAAGACTGTAACCTCCCGCAAAATCTTCAGGCCAGTCATGAAAGTCGGAAAGATCGGAGAATTGAAAAATGGAACCGTCCCACTTTTTTCTGTAAGCGTAAGGAAAATCCGTCAGAGGTTCGCTGTAAACCATAATTTTTTCATTTTTAAATTCGTCAGGATTATAACCGCCGCTTGTCACAAAACCATCATAGTAAGTATTATATTCGCCGAGTTCCAGCCGCGGCGCTCTGATAAGCCCGGCTCTTAATTTTATATCGTAGGAAAAATAATTTCCGAGATCTCCGTTAAGAGTAACGCCTATCCATGTATCAAATCCGTAATAAAAATTTTCGGAATTAACGCTGATTGAACCTTCGATATTGGCAGTAACGCCGATGTTGAGTGAAAGAGGAACTTCTTTTTTACCGACAATAGTTTGGATTCCGAAATTTCCGTTTCTCCAGTCAATCCCCGCTTTCGGTTTAGAAAGATTATCGATATAAAGATTTAATACCGCCTTCTCCGCGTCAGTAAGCCGTTTTGTTTCACCGGCATTTAATATCTCGTTAATCTTCCTGATAATGAGGCTGCGAGTATACGGTCTTGTTCCGGGCAGCGGAGTGATTAAACCTCTGATTTCCGCCTGTTCAAGAATATAATAAACTTGATTATCAAGAGAAACTGAACTGTGCATCTGCGCATTAAGAAGGCGCGGCGTAAAAAAAACAATGCAAAAAAATATACACAGGCAAATAAATAAACTTTTCTTTTTAGACATATCTTCCGTTTTTTCCCTATTTACAATCTATTGATATAAAACATAAATGTCAATCATCATAACTTACTTGACTATAAGCGATTTTTCAGTTTAAAAATAACTAATGAAAGACAGTCATAAAAAATTGCAATTCTGGAAGAAATACGGACCTTACGCGTTTATCGCCGGAGGCTCGGACGGACTTGGCGCGGCGTTTTCCGAAGCTCTTGCCAGAAGAGGTTTTAACTTAGTCCTTACAGCGCGAAATAAAGAGCGGCTGGAAGCGGCGGCAAAACGGCTTAAAGAAACATACTCTGTTGACGTATTAACCTTTGCCGTTGATCTTGCCGATTTCGAAAATGTTAAAAATATAATCGCCTCTCTTGATGTATCAATCGGTATGCTGGTTTATAATGCCGCGTTCGCTCCCATCGGGTTATTCGAAAAAACAAGCGAAGGTCACTTGTCGACAGCCGCCGCCGTCAATGTAAGGACTCCGCTTTTGCTTGCGAAATTGTTATCCGGAAAAATGATAGAAAATAAACGCGGCGGGATTGTGCTGATGTCATCGCTCGCCGGCGCTCAGGGCAGTCCGATGCTCGCGGCGTACGCGGCGACAAAAGCGTTTAACGCGGTTCTCGCCGAAGGATTATGGAAAGAACTAAAACCCCTCGGCGTCGATGTGATAGGCTGCTGCGCCGGAGCGATCAGCACGCCGGGTTATCAACAGGCGGAAAAAAGCAAACCCGCTCCGGGAACACTCTCGGCGGAAAAAGTCGCGGAGCGGACATTGGAAGCTCTCGGTAAAGGACCAATCATAATTCCGGGCGCGGTTAATAAATTAGCGAAATTTGTGCTAACAAGGCTTTTGACCAAAAAAGCCGCAATTGGTATAATGTCAACAAATACAGGCGGTTTATCAGAACGATAATACAACCGGAAAAATAATAAAGAGGTAATCATGGATATTAAATTATGGCTCTTTGGATTTCTTACAACTGTTGTCGCGTACGCCGGCATCACTTTTCTGCACATTATCTTCCCTGTTAAAAAAATAAAAGGTTATGTGAAACATGAAAAAACAGGAGATGTGCTGAATTACCGTATCAACGGAATTATAGTTCTTCCCGCAAGTATATTAATTTGGTTTTTACTGGGGTATTTTGATATTGTAGCTTATGACTGGCTGTATCAAATCAGGTGGTCCGGACTTGTCAGCGCCATTGTTATGGGGCTCATCTTTTCGTTTATACTTGTATTAAAAGTTCCTTCAACAGGAAAATCTTTTCTTGCCGATTTTTGGCTGGGTCGAATCTGGAATCCGCAAATCGGAAACGGATTTATCGACGCGAAGATGTGGCTGTATTTGATCGGTGCCGTGATGCTTCAATTGAACGCGCTCTCATTCGCCGCGCATCATCTGCAAATAATGATCGATTGGAACGCGGCGGGCAATATGGGTTTATGGCAGGCGTTACGCGAACACGGAGACAAAGTCAATTGGGGATTTTTACTCGGCGTCGCGATGACTTCATGGTTCTGCTGGGACTATCTTATATTCGAAAAAGTTCATTTGTATACTTACGATCTTTTCGCGGAAAGAGTCGGATTCAAACTCGGTTTCGGCTGCCTGACATTTTATCCTTATTTCTACGCGATTTCACTCTGGTGCACCGTAGGTCTTGAGAATCCCAAACATCCTCTGTGGCTTACAATTTTATTCGCCTGTATCTTCCTGTTCGGCTGGGTATTCACACGCGGCGCGAATTTGCAGAAATATATTTTCAAAGTTGCACCTAACAAAAACTTCCTGTGGATGAAACCGGAAGTGATAACAGACGGAAAACACAGCCTGCTCGTAAGCGGTTACTGGGGAACAAGCCGTCACATCAATTACATGGGCGAAATAATTCAGGCAATCGCGATCGCGATCGCCGCGGGATATCCCGGTGTCTGGCAAATCTGGCTGTACCCGATTTATTACATCGGACTCCTCTTCTCCCGCGAAGCTGATGACGGCAAAATCTGCAAAGCAAAATACGGCGAATTGTGGGATGAGTATAAGAAGAAAGTAAGATACAGGATAATTCCGTTTATTTATTAAGATACGGCGACAGCATCAATGTAATTGAATAAAATGATTTTTTCATGAGGTCTCCTTAGCAATCAAACTAGCATCCTTTTCAAAATAAACAAAAACTATTCCTTAAATAAATATTCACTATGTCCATCTAATAAATAAGTGGTTGCCATTAGCCATATTTTTTCATTTCCATACAGTGATTCTTCCGGACATATCGTTCCGTAGAAAACTCTGTCTTGAAATTTAGAATACTTTTTTTCTATAAGCTCAGTTAGACGATCATTTCTGTATAATAGCTTCACATTATCGGATTTGGAATATTCCGCCTTGAAAAGCGCGGCTACTTCATCTACGTTCCATGTTTTTTCTGTTACAAAATCACCGGAAGGATTTTTTTCAGGGAAAAGTAAATAATACACTGGAACATTGTTATACTCTATCTCAGGCTGCCATAAACTGTTATCATCAATAAATCTCAAGACATCGGTAATAAAGAACTCCACAGTTTTATCAGATGAATGATTGATTATTCTAAGGTATTCCGCGCCGCCCTCTTCAAATTCGCGTATCAAATTAAACCAGAAATCTTGGTTTTTAAGAGGTCCGGCACTATCATAATTTTCCATAATCTCGTAGGTTACATACACCTTGCCGTTCTGAAAGATATAAGGAGGCGAAACCATAATGCTTGCGGTTTTATTAAATCCGGGATTTTCATCATCCGCAACGCTGTATATTATTTCTATATACGGTTCATCCGCCGACTCTCCTGCAATACCGATTATGTTTGTTCCTAATAAACCTGTGTCCGTTCCTATAACTCTGGAGGCAGTCCAATAGTTTCCAAAACAGCCTGTTAATAATGAACATATTACTAAGAGGAATGTAATTGATAAAAATGATTTTTTCATGAGGTCTCCTTAGCAATATTGAGTAACGAGTTTAGCAGAGAAACGCCTCTGCCAAACCCGCTATTGTCTACGGTCTGCTTGAGGGTACACCGCCGCTAAGCTCATATCCGTCGTTAGTTACACTGATATTGAGACGCGAACCGTCTTTGATTTCACGAGAGGAATAATGTGTCCCTCTCGGATAGGTTATACCACCAATTGCATCATAACATGTAAACTGCTGCCCGTTCATTATGTATTCAATAATGACACCACCACCACTATCTCCAGAAGAAAGCGCAGCATCAACTACATACTGCTCTCCCTTTTTTAGGTCTCTAGGCGCCGGATATCCATCAACAGGCCATGTCCATAAAACCTTTAGCTCGGTAATGTCATAATCGGAATTGTTTTGCACTATTATTCTTGCGCTTCCCTCATCATCAGTAGCACATGAAATTATCAAGAATACAATTAAAAACACCGCAGACAAAGATGCAAAAATAAAACTTTTCTTTTTCATATAATTCTCCTTATACAATCGCAGTATATTTATAAGTATTATTATAGCATATATTTATTCGATATACAATTTTCCGTTTTCTTTTAGCGCAATATTTACACGCGGGTTACTGCCTGTCAAACTGATGATAGCTTCGATTATTAAGCCGGATTGAGTTGTAACGATAATTTGCTGTTTGCCGGATGGAATACCGCTTATAGCAATTTTATCTCCAATATTGATATCTTCAATCTTATTATCTGCTACTTCTATTAAAATAATTGATTCGAAATATCTATTGTGAAATATTACTTCATATACATCAGGCAATTCTGTTTCATGGTGACAAGAAAAAATAAATAAAATAACGCTAATTAAATAAAGATATCGCATTACTGTCCTTTGTCCATGATAGATCGTTATAATACTTATGTAGTTCATTTCTTGCTGAGTATGTATTTGGAATGTAAATACTTAATCCGCTTGTGCCTGTTAAATCAAGAAAATCGTATATTTTTGGAGTGCGCAGGTAATAAGTCAAAACATCATAATAGATTCTATAAACATTTAAATAATCGTTTTGCGACCTTTCAGAAACAAGAGATACAAAATTCAAAAAATCAAAAAAATAATAAGATGCGGTTCGATCATACTGTAAAAAATCTGTGACCGGAATATCGCTTCTATATTGTATATAGTCATAGTAAACTGTTTCCATAGCGCAGGCTAAGTCTTCTAAATAATGTGTGTTTATTACACTTACTGCCGCAGTTTGTAAAGCGCCTTTTAAATTATAATAATAATTGAAGAATCTTACGGCAATTGAAAGCGGTTCTATTATAGGAGAAACAAGGTCGTTTATAATTTCTTCATACGGAAAACCTCCTGATATAATTTCTGTAGGCGACAATATTAAACACTCGCTAATTTTTCTAAGTTCATAAGCGACTTCTATTGTGCCCATAAAACACGCATCCATCATGAGAAGTTCAAATCGTTCTCCTTCTAATGCTTTAGCAAGTTCTTTTATACACATTTCTTTATGATACTCCGCGCCGTCTCCGTTACCGGTTTCATCAAGACCAAAGGAAAAAGCTGCCGTCCTATTTTTCGCTGTTTCCGTTGCATCAATAATATCAATTTCATTAAAAGGAGCGCCTTCCGGAAGCCAGCCGGTTCCGTGAGACCACAACACCAACCGGCGCAACTGAGCATTATATTTTTTACTGTGAGTTTTTACATCGGCGATAACCTGCCGCAGGAATGCGGGATCAGCGGTATTTTGCTGGCGGTAAGTCTGAATGATCGGTGAGCTAACCATATTATCTTCGTTATTTTTGGTAATTTTCATTAAATACGGATGAGAAGGATTTCCGCCAATTCTGCGCGTAATAAAAACAAAAACAGGAGCCGCATTGTCAGGAAGCCCACGCTCCATTTGCCTAACATTCTGCATAGCGTAATAATCAAGATTATTATCCGCAATCATGTAAATAAGGGTAGCGGGAGATAACGAGTGTGTCTGCTCTTTGTAATCCTGACACCCAATCAGAAGAAATATAATACATAGAAATAACATATGACTTATCATCCTTTTCAAAATAAACAAAAACTATTCCCAATCATAATTGTCTTTAAATAAAATAGGGGTCGCCATTAACCATATTTTTTCATTTCCATGCAGTGATTCTTCCGGCACAATAGTACCATAGAATATTCTTCCTTGGAATTCAGTTTCTGTTGGTTTTCCGTTTATAAGATCAATTAGACGGTAATTTCTGTATAGCAGCTTCACATTATCGGATTTGGAATATTCCGCCTTGAAAAGCGCGGCTACTTCATCTACGTTCCATGTTTTTTCTGTTACAAAA
>Ga0209755_10003441_pt1 | contig 19848 bp, 16 predicted proteins | sample TergutCo191P1_FD_187301 | JGI IMG/M metagenome (GOLD analysis project Ga0209755, IMG submission 187301) | Cornitermes sp. P1 segment gut microbial communities from Petit-Saut dam, French Guiana - Co191P1 (SPAdes) (version 2) | ecosystem: Host-associated > Arthropoda: Insects > Digestive system...
TGTAACCGGTATCGGATACTCTGCATTCTATGGCTGCAGCGGTTTGACGGAAATAAATATACCGGACGGTGTTACCAGTATCGAAAACAATACATTCTATAACTGCAGCGGTTTAACAGAAATAAATATACCGGATGGTGTAATCAGTATCGGATACTCTGCATTCTCTGGCTGCAACGGTTTGACGGAAATAAAGATACCGGACAGTGTAACCAGTATCGGAAACTCTGCATTCTATGGCTGCAGCAAGTTGACGGAAATCACCTTACCAACGGTCAGCAAAAATTTTAAAGATTTATTTTACGGAAGTGTTCCAGCCTCGTTAAAAATTGTAAATGTTAATGGCGGTACGAGTATCCCCGATTCATTTTTTTCGAATAACAACAACTTAACAAGCATCACTATAAGTAACAGCGTAACCATTATTGGAAACTCTGCATTCTCTGACTGCAGCGGTTTGACGGAAATAAATATACCGGACGGTGTAACCAGTATCGGAAACTATGCATTCTATTACTGCAGCGGTTTGACGGAAATAATGATACCGGACAGTGTAAACAGTATCGGAAACTATGCATTCTATTACTGCAGCGGTTTGACGGAAATAAATATACCGGACGGTGTTACCAGTATCAGAGACTATTCATTCTATAACTGCAGCAGTTTGACGGAAATCATTATACCGGACGGTGTGACAAGTATCGGCTCCTCTGCATTCTCTGGCTGCAGTAAGTTGACCACAGTAACCATACTTGCCGAAAACTCGCCTGAGCTGGGAACCTCTCCATTTTCTAACACCAACAGCAATCTGCAAATAAAAGTACCTGCAAACAGTCTTACAGAGTACCAGACGGCATGGGATTCAAGTATTCCCTCTCCGGGAGCAAGCAGAATCGTTGCAATAGAATAAAAAAAATACAGTGTCAGACATTCTTTTGTGTCTGACACTGTAAATATTGCGAAAACTACTTATAATTTTCTAGTAATAATTATCCATTTCTTGGAATTTTTCCCGAACCTTCTGCAAGAAATCCAGTTCGCGCCTTATCGTTCTGCCGTAATTCAATGAGCCGTTTTCTATCCTGAAAGCTTCGTCCTGCCAGAATTGGACGCGGGGTAAATCTATCCAGCGGAAACGCCTTTCGTTGGCTTTTTGCGCCCAAGCTACAGCTTCATCCCAATAGTAAAGAGCGGCGCGGTAGCAGGTTTCGGCTGTTTCAAGGCTCTCAAGATTTTGCTCCTTCCAGGGGGCGTTGTAAAAGTAGGCGTTGCGTTTGTTCCATTTGTTTCCCAAAAAAAGATATTGTTCAATCATTTTTATGTAAATGTGCATTGTAAAAAGATTGCGGTATTTTTCCCATTGGATTTCATTTTCAATTAAAGCAAGAGCGTATAAGGGGTTGCAAAAATCAGCTTTTAAAGCTTGCTCAAGCCAGTAGATGTTTTCCATCGTATCGTCAGGGTATTGGATATAGTGGACATGGAAAAGCCTGTAGTATTGTTCCTTGTAAGTGACAAAATACGAGTTTGCAGGGAAGCTCAATGACAAAAGTACGAGGATTAGCGTAGTTTTTATTGCTATTTTCACATTATAATTAATTTCGGCATTTTGGCTAATTTGTTTATATATATATAATGTGGACACATTATATACAGACTACTTTAGAAAATGACTAATTATCGGCATTTTGCTAACTATGCCCCAAACTTGAGCTGCAACCTCGTCAGGTTTTTTTTCCGCGTCTATAATTTCCACTCTTGCGCCTTTTGAACGGTAAATATCGATTAAGGAATGGTATTTTTCGCGGACTTTTATTTGAAAATCGATGTCTTCAAACATTTCATAAGAGGAAGCTGAGTTTTTATAACGGTGTTTCATTCTTTCAACGGCAATTTGCGGGCTTAAATCAAAAAAAAGGGTAAGCTCCGGTGCAGGGAAACGTGAATTTAAAAAGACGGGCAATTCATCGCCGCACTCAATACCTTGATATACAAGCGATGATAAAACATATCTGTCGCTTGCGGCAAGAACGCCCTTTTTTATCTGCGATAAAATACCGTCTTCCCCGTTAAGATGCTCGTTTCTGTCAGAGGCGAAAAGCATGGCAAGAGTATCGGGCTTTACAGTGATTTCCTTTTTTAAGGCGGCTCTGATTATTTTACCGATACGCCCGTCTGTCGGCTCGAAAGTAGGGTAGAAAAAAGGTGTTTTCAAGTTTTTAAAAGAGCGCTCAAGCAGGGATAATTGCGTGGTAGTTCCGCTGCCGTCCCCTCCTTCAAATACTATAAAGTTTGATATTATGTCCATGAAAAATGATATTAACATAAAAAAAAGTACATGTCATCAAGATGCAAGAGTAGAACCCTCGCTTTTAATCTTCAAGAGTTATGTTATTTTTTATTCGATCAATTATAATATTTATAATTAAACATATATAATTATATAATTTCTTCTTGATTTCCTTGAAAATTTAACATAAAATATTTTTATGACTAAAGAAGACCTGAAAATTACTGAAAATACCGCTGACGGAATATGCCGTTTTATCGCAAAAGGGCGTGTAGATTCCAATACAGCGGATGCTCTGCTAATTAATCTTGAAAACGCGCTGAATAACGGGCAGAAAGCTATCATTCTTGATATGTCACAGGTTGAATATCTTAGCTCAATCGGAATAAGGGTAATATTAAAAATTTTTAAACAGGCAAGCGAAAACGGCGGCACTTTTAATGTTGAAAGGCCTTCTGAAATAGTCAGAAATGTTCTGGGTATGGTTGCTTTAAAAGAAATGCTTGTAGCCCAGACAAGTTCTGCACAAACAGAATTTGCACAAACAGAGTTTGCACAAACAGAGTTTGCATAAAAAGAGTTTGCAAATTAAAAATTAATTTTTCTGATGGGTTTTAGTTCCGGTAATTTTTACGCAAAGGCGCAAAAAGCGCAGAAGGGTCATGTTTTCTATAAGAACAAAAATTATTTTAATCGGCCTTATTTTTTTCACCCTTATAGGGACAGCGTTTTTTATCTATTCTATAAGTACAACCGTTAATTACAAAACGCTGCGTCTTGAAGGGATAGAAAAAACAGTTGCTTTTGAAACAGAAAAAGTAAATAAAATAATCGCGGAAATAGAACAGGGCGCGATTTTTTATGCTTTAAGCGGAATGTTATCTTATAAATCCCAATCAATTGCGTTATCTGAAGATTTAATAATCGAATCTGTAAAAACCCTGCCTATACTGTCCGGAGGAGGTTTTTGGTTTGAACCTTACGCTTTTAAAAACGATATATTACGTGCAGGTTTTTTTGCCTATCGTGATAAAGTTTCAGGCAATGTAAGCACAGACGATAGATTTTTAATGGAAGAATATGATTATCATTCAAAAAGTTGGTATAGGGAAATAATTAAAAATTTAACGTCGCAATATAATGCGGTTTGGACGCGCCCTTATCTTGATGATTCAGGGGCTTTGATGACAACGGCGGGAGCCGGTATTTTTAACGCAGAAGGAAAACTAATCGCAGTAACAACCGCAGATTGGGAAATAGAAGATGTCATAAAAGAACTGATTGCGATAAAACCTACCGCAAACAGTTTTGTTTTATTATGCGTTCCTGAAAAAGATTATATTATTTCCAGCACACGTACAAGTGAAACGATAGGTTTACCGATGTCCTATCTTCCCTGGGATATTACGGCTGACGCTTTTAATTTTAACGGGATTGATTATATGCGTTTCGGAAAATATATGGATAACGGATGGTTGTTGTCAATCCAAATCCCTGAAAAAGAAATTTTTGCAGATGTAGAAAAACAAAATGAACGTTTTTCTGTTATGGTGGTAATTGTTTCTGTCGTAATGATTTTAACAGCTTATTTTTTAATTTCAAAATTGATAAACGCCCCTATAAAACAACTGACACACGATGTATCGCATATCGCGCTTGGAAATCTTGACGTGCAAATAAAAGTTTCATCAAAAGACGAGATGGGTTTATTGGCTCAAGTTTTTAATAAAATGACAAGCGATTTAAAAAAAGCTATCGAAGAAAAAACAAACGAACACGCGGCAAAAGAGCGGATAAGCGCGGAATTAAATATAGCGGCTTCCATTCAAGCAAGTATGCTCCCCTGTGTTTTCCCGCCTTTCCCGGACAGAAAAGAATTTGAATTATTTGCGTCGATGATTCCGGCGACAGAAGTTTGCGGCGATTTTTATGATTTTTTCTTTATTGATAACGATAATCTTGTAGTTCTTATAGCGGATGTTTCAGGGAAAGGCGTGCCTGCCGCTCTTTTTATGGTAATTGCAAAAACCCTTATTAAAAATTGCAGTTCCTGCAGAAACCCTGCCGCTGTTTTTGATTCAGTTAATAAAAAACTCTGCGAAGGAAACGATGCGGGAATGTTTGTAACATCTTTTATAGGTTTTTACAATTTACCTAAAGGCATATTAAAATTTGTCAACGCAGGACACAATCCGCCTCTTTTAAAAAAGAAAGATAAAACCTTTGAATATTTAAAAACTCAGCCCTGTGTAGTTTTAGGTTTTATGGAGCAAACCGAATACTTTGAAGAAGAAATATACCTTGAAGCTGGCGAAAAACTTTTTTTATACACAGACGGTGTAACAGAGGCGATGAATAAATCGCTTGAATTATTCGGCGAGGAGCGTCTGCTTGATACGGTTAATAAAAATACAAACAAGTCGGTGCAAGGCTTGTTAGACGCAGTAAAAAGCGAAGTTGACAATTTCACTCAGGGAGCGGAACAGGCTGATGATATAACTATGCTTGTTTTATCAATTACAGATGAAAAAAAATCAGCAAAAGAAGAAAATAAAAACAATGAAAGCGGCTTAGATTTTAAAGTTTTTAAAACAACAGCCAATTCATCAAATTTGGAAAAAGTAATAAATTTTATTGATAAAGAACTGTCTCAAAAAAATTATTCAAATGAAATAAAAAATGAGATTTGCATCGCTGTAGAAGAAATTTTTATGAATATTGTAAATTACGCATTTATAAACAAAGCGCCATCATCTAATGCGGAATGTGAAATTCCAAATTATCAAAACAAGGAAGTAATTATAAAAATTTCTGTTAATCAAAAAACAATAATCTCTTTTGAAGATAAGGGCATTCCTTACAATCCGCTTGAACAAGCCGATCCTGATATAGAAAAACCGATAAAAGAACGCGAAATCGGCGGTTTGGGCATTTTCATGGTAAAAAAACTCATGGACAGCATGGAGTATTCAAGGGTAAACGGGGTGAATACGCTCGTGCTTACCAAAGGATAATTTTTAATTTACTTTTCACTTTCTTTATTTTCCCTCTAAAATCCCCTCAAAAAAACACCGATATATAAAGAGAGGTAAAATCATGATTTATGAAAAGTGCAGGTCAATCCTTCTCCAGGAATGCGAACTTATACAGAATGCCCTAATAATACAGGAGAAAATCCGTGTTGCGGTAGCGGATCGCGAATGGACGGTCTTTGAGGATCATTTGAGCGCGATGAACTCCATCGAATTTAAAATGCAAACCCTTGAAAATGAACGCGAACAGCTTTTTACGGTTTTTAAGGCGCTTTTGCATGAAAGAAGTTTTTCGGAAAACCTTGATGATAAGGGGCGTTTTTATGCGCTTACCGCTTTTTTACCTGAAAATGAGCGTAATGATTTAACTTCAATTTACCGCAGCCTTAAGCTTGAAGCTTTAAAATTGCGTATAACAAATGACGCGCTTTTTGCGTATTTGAGCGAAATTAAATCATCATTAAATGATTTTTTCTCACTGGCGTTTCCCGATAGGTTCGGGAAAATGTATACGAAAGACGGAAACCATTATTCAAACGAAATGAGAAGCATGGTTTTAAATCAAAGTTTTTAAATTAGAGGGAAGCTATGACATCAACATTTATGGGATTGGAAATTGGAAGAAGAGGGGTTCAAGCTCACCAAAGAGCGCTTGCAACAGTAGGTCATAACCTTGACAACGTAAACACTCCGGGGTATTCAAGACAGAGGGTTGAGATGTCCGCATTTGAACCTATCTTTTTACCTGGGCTTAACCGCGCTCAAACTCCCGGGCAAATCGGGCAGGGCGTAAGTATCGAAAGGGTAGAGCGTATAAGAAACGAACTTTTAGACAGGCGCATTATAGCTCAATCTTCAGGCGAAGGTTACTGGACAGTCCGGGATCAATATCTGCATGAAATGGAACAACTCTATCTTGAAACAGGTCTAAATTCTGTCAGAAGCAAAATGGATAATTTCTGGGACGGATGGCAGGAACTTTCTCAACATGCGTCGAATAACGAGTTCCGCACTGCGGTAGTTCAAAGAGGGAAAACTTTAATCGACGGTATTCACAATCATTATCACGGGCTTTCAAGATTGCAAAGCCAGGTTAATGATGATATTGAAATGACAGTATCAAGGGTAAACGAAATAACCCGTCAGATTGCAGCCTTAAATCATGACATTCAGCGCATAAGAGCCTTAGGCGATAATCCTAACGATCTTAAAGACAGACGCGATCTGCTTCTCGACGAACTTTCCTCAATAATTGATATAACAGTTTCCCAATCCGATCCTGATGAATTTATGGTGCATACTTCAGGTCATGTTCTTGTTCAGGGAAAATTTGACAGGCAGTTTGATTTAAGAAAAGATGTTGACGCTGAAAGTTTTGCATTTATTCATTGGCGAGATACAGGCAATGAAATGGTTTTTACAAGGGGGAGCCTTGGCGCTCTTATGGAATTGCGTGATGTGACAATCGAGCAGGAAATTAAAAACCTTGACAATATGACCATGAACTTTACAGACCTTGTAAATGAAATTCACCGCTCAGGTTACGGAGCTAACGGAAACACAGGGATTAATTTCTTTTCCGAGTATCCCTTTGTGTTAAACGTAAACGGAAATTATGACCGTTCCGGCGACGGGGAATTTGATTCAACTTATATTTACAGAATTAACGGGCAGAATGAAATTCATCCTCAGGACCAACCGGGTTTTGAAGGTACGATTACGCTTTCCGCTTCCGACAGGCAAGTGCAAATTCCCTATTATTCAACAGATACGGTAAATGATATTGTTACGCGCATTAACAATTCAGGCGCGGAAGTTGTTGCGCGTATTAACAGGGAAGGGAATTTATCCTTAAAAGGAACTCCCGCTCAGTTAGTTGACGGGCAGAGGGTGAACCCCGATTTTGTTATACGTCATGTCGAAGATTCAGGGCATTTCCTTGTAGGTTACGCCGGGATATTAAATCAATCGGGAGCGGACGGCGCGTTTACATGGACACAGGCGGATGCTGTTGCAAATCTTAGAGGGGATGCGCAGAATTACGCAGTCGCCCCTATCGCTCATCCTTCAGGCTGGATTGAAGTAAACCCTGCTTTAACCCGTGATGTTACAAATGTAGCGGCAGGTTTCGGCGTAAACGGAAGACCTGCAAACCCAGGTAACGGGGATGCGGCGGCAGCTATCGCTTCGATTAGAAATAATATCATCATGGTCGGAAGTTACGCGACATTCGATGATTACTTTGCCAATTCAACAGGTAATATCGGTTTAATGGGCGAGCAGTCGGGCAGAGCGCTTGCAACGGAAAATCAGATAATGAAGTATTTGAAAGACTGGAGGCAATCGATATCAAGTGTGAATATTGATGAAGAACTTTCAAACATGATTCGTTTCCAGCACGGATATAATGCGGCTGCAAGATTTATAACAACAGTAAATTCAATGTTAGATACATTGATCAATAGGATGGGAGTTTAATTACTAATTCTTTAAGGAGTAAATTATGAGAAGAATATCAAGCGATATGTCATTTACAGACATGCAGTTTTATCTTGAAAGAAGGCAGGATCATTTAAATCAAATTGAAAACAGAATCGGAGGGCAGACCCGTCTTAACAGGTTACGTGACGATCCTATTTCAGCTTCTCATGCCGTAAGATACGATTCGTTTATTAATCGTCTTAACCGTTTTGAACAAAACACGCAATATGCAATGGAACATTTTGATAACACTTATGATTATTTAAATTCAACAAATGAAATTGTTCAAAGAATAAGGGAACTTGCAGTAGCTGGCGGGAACGGTATTTTTTCTCCTGATGAATTAAAGATCATGGGAGTTGAGGTTAATGAATTGTTAAAAGAACTTGTTTCAATTTCAAATGCAATAGGCCCTGATACTAAACAAGCTTTTGCAGGTGATAAAGTTTTTACAGAACCTTTCAGAATTGTGGAAGGGACTGTGGACGGCGGTCTTGAAACAGTGATTACCCGTGTAGAGTACCGAGGAGCGGGCGCGACACGTAACGTAGAAATCGGCGATAATATGTTTGTTGAACTTGATCTTGGAGGCGATACCGCTTTTTGGGCGGAAAAAATGCAAATATATTCTACACTTGACGGGACAGATTACAGAGTGCAGGAAGCGGGAGCTTTCTATATTGACGGCGTTGAAATTCATGTAGGTGTCGGCGATACCTTGCCTTCGATAGTTGCAAAGATAAATGATTCTGCCGCTCCTGTAAAAGCTTTTATCGATCCGAATACAAGAGGGCTTGCCCTTGAAGGGACAAACGCGCATCTTATAAGAGCCGAAGATAAAACGGGAGGCGCATCTGTGTTACGCGATTTAGGTATAATAAGAGGTAACATGGATAATAATGCGCCTAACTGGAGTTCTTCCGCGATGGTTTCAGGCGGCTCGATTTTTGATATGGTTATCCGTCTTAGAGATGGTATGATGCGCGGGGATCATGAGTTTATCGGCAGTCAGGGTATTGCGGGGATGGATTTAGCTATAAATAATGTTACACTGCGTATAGCGGATGTCGGAAGCAGGAAGGAAAGAGCGGAATTTGCCTGGCAGAGAATTAATAAACAGATACCCGATGTTACAGCGATGCTTCATAGGGAAACAGGTCTTGATATGCAGAGGGCTGCAATGGATTTAAATATGGCGCGTTTCGCCCATCAGGCGGCATTGCAAACATCGGCGCGAATTTTGCCTTCTACATTATTGGATTTTCTGCGTTAAGCGAAAGGAGTAAAAATGAAAGTAGATACTAAAGCATACGGATTAATTGAAGTAGATGAAAAACAAAAAGTTAAAATCCCTCAGGGTTTATTCGGTTTTGAAGATTACAAAGAATTTATAATTATGGATGCCGAACAAGAACCCTTTGTCTGGCTTCAATCAATGGATGTTCTTGAAATCGCTTTTATTTTGATTAACCCTTTTGTATTCAGAAAAGATTATATAATTCATTTAAGCGATGAAGAGCAAAGCCAAATCGGCCTAAGCTCTCCTGAAAACGCTTTAACCTTTGTAATTGTTACTATTCCTCAGGACGGAGGGCCGATGACGGCTAACCTTCAAGGTCCGATTATTATTAATAAAAATAACATGAATGCAATGCAGGCGATTCTTACTGACAGTAAATGGCGTACTAAACATGACATAATGGCTGAATACAAAAGCTGTAAGGGGAACTGATTATGCTTATTTTATCAAGAAAAGTTAATGAAAAAGTTGTAATCGGTGATGACATAACAGTTTCCATAATAGAAATAAGAGGCGATCAAGTACGAATAGGCATTGACGCGCCGAAGATGGTTAAAGTTTTCCGTCAGGAAGTTTTTGATGCAATCAAAGTGGAAAATAAAGCAGCGTCTCAATCAGTGCCGGTTATCCCGCAGATAAATTTTAATAAATAATAAATTAAAATACATTAAATAAGAACACAAGAGATAATTAATTCCTTCATAGTCCTGTTATGCGACATTAATATTTTGATTAAATTATCAAAAGTTTTTAAATCAATTTCTCTAATTGATTAATCAAACTAGCCATATCTTTTGGCAATGGAGCGTTTAATATTTGAAAATTATTTTGATCTTTTGGTAAAGACAACTCAAGCGCATGAAGGGCGAGGCGTGAAAGCAAAGGGCGCTCTTCATGAGGATCGCCTCTGTAACCGCGTTTAAAAGATGATAATTTTACAGGATTGGAATTCCCATACAAAGCATCGCATACTACAGGGTGTCCGAGAGCTGCGATATGCACTCTTATTTGGTGTATTCTTCCTGTTTGCGGGCGGGCTTCTATCACGCTGAAATTTCCCGCGCTGAAAAGGCAGGTAAAATATGTTAAAGATTCTTTTCCCCTGTATTTGTCGATGATTGTCATATGCTTTTTATTACCGTTTGGAACAAGCGCAAAATCACATTCAGTTTCTTTCCATGAAGGCCTGCCGTGTACAATCGCAGTGTAGCGTTTTGAAATTTTCCGCTGTTCAAAGGCAATAGATAAACTTCTGTGTAACTCTTTGTTTTTTGCGAACATAACAAGCCCTGATGTTTCCTTATCAATCCGATGCACCGTAAAAATTTTACTAATTTTTAAATCTTCTAAAATAATTCTGTCAAGCCTCTCTTTTGATTCATCCCACCTATCCCCGCCTATAGAAATTCCTGACGCTTTATTTACAACGATAATTTGATCATCCTGAAAAATTATAGAATAAGGTAATGATGTTTTCATTTTCTTTTTTAATCTTCCTTTATGCTTATACGTTTTTGTATTTTAGCGGTAAAAATAATTTTTCCAGTTTTATATTTTTTTTCTGGAGCCGGGTTTTACAACAGGCATCCCTTGTTTGCAAAGACCGCACTCTGATACATCCCAATTTTCTGCAGAAAGTTTTACGGCAGGGTAGAAGGGCCAGGGTATTTCCGCGCTAACGGAGTTTGCACAAACAGTGTTTGCCGCGCTTTGCGCTCTCCTGTCTACAAGACAGGCAAGAGCTGATATTACAGCTCCTTCTTTAATAAGCGCGCAAGCGCACTCTAAAGAAGATTTCCCTGTTGTGACGACATCTTCAACTATTAAAATATTCTGCCCTTTTTGCAATTCAAATCCGCGGCGTAAAACCATATCTCCTGTATCATCACGTTCTGTAAAAATCGCAGGCAAGCCCAATTGACGCGCAACTTCCCATGCGGCGATTATCCCGCCCATTGCAGGCCCTGCAACTGCATCAATTTTTAATTTTCCGTTTTTTACATCTTCTTTAATTTTATTTACAACTTCTTCAAATGCTTCTTTCGCTTTCTGTGGATACTGTAAAAGTTTGGCGCATTGAAAATATCTGTCTGAGTGCCTGCCGGAACTTAACAAGAAATGCCCTTCAAGCATAGCGCCTGTTTCACGTAACAAATTAATAACTTTTTCCATTGTGTATTATCCTTTTATTTATCTCTTATAGAAATATAACTTAACTTTGACATATTATTATTTATCATATAATCATGTAAGCCGTTTATAATATTTATCATAGTGTGCGGGTTTACAAAAGTTGCAGAGCCTACCTGTATTGCGGAAGCTCCCGCCATAAGGAATTCCAGCGCGTCGTTTGTGTCTGCTATCCCGCCTATACCAATGATAGGCGTTTGTAATTTTGCATCTCTTAAAGCGTCGATTAATTCCCAAACCATACGGATAGCAATCGGTTTTATTGCAGGCCCTGAAAGCCCTGCCGTGATATAATCAAAAACAGGTTTGCGGTTTATTATATCTATCGCCATCGCTTTGATTGTGTTTACCAAAGAAAATGCGTCCGCTCCGGCTCTTATACAGGCAAGAGCGACAGATGAAAGGGAAGGGCAGTTAGGTGAAAGTTTTACGATGAGCGGTTTATGCGTGCAGACACGCCTTACCGCCGCAACAAGGGCGGCGGCGGTGCCGGGATCAAGACCGAACATCATGCCGCCGGCTTTTACATTAGGGCAGGAAATATTTAATTCTATCATGTGGACAGGAGATTCATTTAATAAAGACGCGCCTTTAACATATTCATTTGAATCCCCGCCTGAAAGATTTGCAATAATTACAGGGCCTAAATTGATAAGCTGGGGAAGATCGTTTTCTAAAAATGAAACAATGCCTTTATTTTCTAGACCGATAGAATTTAATAAACCGCTAGGTGTTTCCCAAATTCGTATCCCGCTGTTTCCCTCTCTGGGAGTCATCGTTAGCCCTTTTGTGCAGATTCCTCCAAGCAATGATACATCAATTATTTTTGAATAGCCGCACAAATTGGATTTGCATTCTTTTTTTTCAAAAACAGAATTTGCGGTAATGGAAACTTCGTTGTAAATATCGGAAGCTTGCGAAGCTGCGGTTTTATGCTCGCCATAAGTATCGCTTGAAGCAAACTCATTTTGCGCGGTAAAGGTTCCCGAAGCTGCAATTACCGGGTTTCTGAAATTAACACCCGCAATGTTTACAGACATATCGGCAAAATTTATTTGCGTTTCTACAGAATCATCAATCATCGAATAATACCTCATTGGCAGGGAAGATCGGGCCGTGTTTACAGCAACAGCGGTTTCCGTTTATAGTGCGGATAGCGCAACCAAGGCAAGCGCCGACACCGCAGCCGAACCTGCTTTCCATAGAAATAAAACAAGGCACGTTTTTCGCTTCGCATTTTTTCTTAATTGCACGTAACATAGTCATAGGCCCGCAGGCGAAAAGAGCCGAGTAATCCTGCGGTTCATAAATAAAATCAACTATGCGCCCGATTAAAGCGTTCTTTCCGTCTTCTGCGGATATGACAAGTTTTTTTGCGTATAAGGCATTCCCGATTATAGCGTTTTCTTCATCTTTACCGCGAAAGCCCTGTTTAAACCCTGCAAAAAAATGGAAAAAAACATTTGGTTTTTCTGCGACAAGCGCGGCTAAGGGGGCGACCCCGACGCTTCCTCCTACAAGAGCGATTTTTCCGCCTTCGTCTGTTTCAGTCGCAGGCAAAAAATCAACCCAGGCGTTTCCTAAAGGCCCTGTTAAATAAACCTTATCCCCTGATTGAAGTTCTGACAATTCCAGTGTGCCTTTGCCTCTTTTAGCGATTAGAAATTTAACTATTTTCTGCTGATGATTGTATTCAAAAACACTGATAGGCCTTTGAAGGAAAACGGAACTATGACCAGGTTTCATCATAAAAAACTGACCCGCTTTTGGAGCTTCAAAATCCCAATAAAATTGCAGGATAAAAAATTCATCGTTTATTATTGAATTATTAAGGAGTTCGCATACAACGCTTTTTAATGTCAGATGACTGTTCAAAATATTTACTCCGCTTCCTTATACATCATTGCCGATTTCCATAAGGATTTCATTTCGCATTTTGACAGCGGCCTCTCGCGCCGCTTCCGCCGCAAACTTGTTGTTAACCGTCACGTTTTGTTGGTTAACGGATTTCCATGCCGCAATAATTGAACGCGATGCGTTGACTAACCCTCCGTTTCCCTTACGCAGTAAAAGAGCCGCGTCTTTCGCGCCTCCGCCCTGAGCGCCGTAGCCCGGGATAAGAAAAAACAAATTAGGATAAGCTTCCCGAATTTTTGAAGCTTCCTCTCTTTCTGTGCATCCTACAACCGCTCCGAAAAGCCCGTACCCGCACTCGCCGAAAAATTGAGAAGCAAGGGAAGCTAATTTGTCGCCGACAACATTATAAACACGGTCATTGTTATCAGAGCTTTGTTCTCTGTTAATTGTCAGATATTGAAAATCCTTCATCCCCGGATTACTTGTTCTTATAAGTACAAAAGCGCCTTTGCCTGAAGATTTCGCTTCTTTAATCCAAGGCTCTACAGAGTCCATGCCCATGTAAGGGCTTATCGTAACAAAATCAGCTTCAAAATCTCCTGAAAAATGCGCTTTCGCATAACGGGAAGCAGTGTCGGCTATGTCACCTCTTTTAATGTCCGCTATTGCAAGGCAGTTTTTACTTTTTAAGTATTTTAATGTTTCACTGTATGCACGAAGCCCCGATATCCCCATTTCTTCGTAATAGGCGATCTGTACTTTGTAACAAGAAGCGGTATCGTAAGTTGCGTCTATTATTGCTTTGTTATATTCAAGTACAGCTTGCGCATCATTTTGCGCATCTTTTCTTTCTGAAACAGGGACATAATCAATACAGGTATCCAATCCGACACAGACATGGCCTTTGGTTTTAACAGCGTTAAATAATTTATCTATATTAAAAATCATTTAAATTCCTTGGCAGAAATTATCTCATCGCAATATTCGCAGCGGTATGTGCGGTGTTCTTCATTTTCCAAATGAAAAATATTAGTTATATATTTCTCTGTTGAACAAATACAGCGAGGGTTTTTGCATAACAGCACATTCTCAACTTTTTTAGGCAGCGATAATTTTATTTTTTTTGTTACGCGCTCATTTTCAATTATATTTACTGTTATATCAGGATCGATTAAACCTAAAACATCATAGTTTATTGCGATGGTATTATCAATTTTGATTATATCTTTTTTTCCGCTTCTTTCAGAAGAAGCGTTTGTAATAAACGCTACAGTGCAAGGTAATTTTTCTAAATTAAGCCAGTTAAAAATACGTATCCCTTGCCCCGCTTTAATATGATCTATCACTAAGCCGTTACGTATTTCATCAATGTTTAACATTCCCTGTCTCCCTTTATACAACACCTAAAATTGATGCAAGTAACGCCATTCTTATGTACATACCGTACTTTGCCTGCGCAAAATATGCGGCGCGGGGATCATTGTCAATCTCGACAGATATTTCATTTACACGCGGAAGGGGGTGAAGCACAATCATGTTTTCTTTCGCGCAGGACATTTTATCTGTATTTAAAACATAAATATCTTTAAGCCGGATATAATCGTCTTCATTAAAAAATCTTTCTTTTTGAACCCGCGTCATATATAAAACATCAATATCATCTTCTTTTAATGCGTTTTCAAGATTTTCTTTTTCTTCAAAGTCAATGTTTTGTTTTTGCAGGATCAGCTTGATGTAATCGGGAAGGACTAGTTCTGTAGGGGAGATAAATATCATCCTGATTTTATTATAACGGGAAAGGGCTTTTGCTAGTGAATGGACAGTGCGCCCGAATTTTAAATCGCCGCAAAAACCAACGGTCAGTTTGTCAATTTTTCCTAATTTGCGTTTTATGGTCAAAAGGTCTGTCAATGTTTGGGTGGGATGATGATGGCCGCCGTCGCCTGCATTTATAACAGGCACGCTTGAATAATTTCTTGCAAGGAGGGAGGAGCCTTCCTTGGGGTTACGCATGACTATTGTGTCCGCGTAACTTGAAGCCATACGGATAGTGTCTGCAAGGCTTTCCCCCTTAACAGCGGAACTGGAACCGGGTTCAGCAAAGCCGAGGCAGCTTCCTCCTAACCTAAGCATAGCGGCTTCAAAACTAAGGCGGGTACGGGTGCTTGGCTCGAAAAACAAGGTTGCAAGGAGCTTTCCTCGGCAGCTTTCTCTCAGGTATTTTTCATCTTTTTCGATTTCTTCGGCTAAAATAAACAGATTTTCCATCTCGTCTAATGAAAAATCCTCAGGCTCTACAAGGGAACGCCCTTTAATTTGCGCTAACGACATGTGAGTGCGCCCTGTATTCATTAGTTTATTATAGCAAAACACTCTTTTTATAACAATAGATATCAAAAATAATTTATTTTTTTTCCATAAACTATTTACATATAAATTTAATTTCATTATAATTTAGTAAATACTAATAACTATAATTTTCTTGTTTTTTTTGTATTATTTGTGTTATTTATGAAATATATAGACAAATTTTGATGGGGGTTAGTAATGTTAAAGAAATTACTATTTGTAGTTACGGTTCTTACGGCTATTTCCGGTATCCTGTGGGCAGGCGGCGGAAAAGACAACCTTTCCTTGACAGCGGAAGACCCTTCAGGTTTTTCTGACAGGATAGATGCATCTGAAAGAAAGGATGGAAAGTACAATTATTACCTTGAAGCGACAGATAGAGCCGGAAATGTCACAGTTTCAGGCCCTGAAAATATCTTTTTAGACGCTGAATCTGACCTTCCCCGTGTAACTATAGTTAACCCCCTTCCCTATATGCGCGTCCAGGGCAATATGAACATAGTAGGTCTCGCCTTTGACGATGACGGTGTTGGAAGCGTTGAATTGGTTGTAAACCGCGGTATTGACGGCAGAGGGGAGGAAATAGTTCGCACAACCGCTGTAGGCACGGATTTTTGGTCATATTTTTTAGATACAACTGACGGCGAAATATGGAAAGACGGAAATTATACAATTACCGCCTGGGCTGTTGATACTAACGGTCTTTCAGGTATTTCTAGCACTTTTAAACCGAAACAACATAAAAAAGCGGTGGTTTTCTGGCGGCTTGACAGGAAAAAACCTGATATAGCGGTAACAAGCCATGAAATCGGCGCTTTAGTCGCGGGAAATGTACGTTTAAGAGGTACTATCGCAGACGGTAACGGGATAAACTCCTTCAGTTATTCAATAAACGAAGGTGAGACTTACATTCCGGTAAAAACAAGTTTTGACAGAAGGACGGGCGTTAATACCTGGGATATAAGCATTAACACTTCAAGGACTTTTGAAGACGGGCCGGCTGTAATTTGGTTTCAAGGCGTTGACGGCAACGGAAGCGTAGGGAACGCGGCGCATCTTTTATTTATTAATAATACAGGCCCTGATGTAAATATCGTGTACCCGGCGGCTAACACTGTAGTAAACGGTATTTTTTCAATTGCAGGTTACGCCAAACATCCTGTAGGCATAAAAAAAGTAACATGGAAAGCCGGAACCGCAAGCGGCGAATTTGAATTGCTTCCAGGCAATCATTGGTGGTCTACAGAAGTTGATATCAGAAATCAAAGACTTACAAATATTGATATTGAAATCCGCGCAGAAGATGTTTCAGGTAACGTAACAGTTAAACGCCAAAGATACAAAGTCGATCAAACAAAAGATTTGCCGGTTGTAACATTAACAGAACCTGCGGCAGGGATTCTTACAAATGAATTGGGTTTAGTTGTAAAAGGTTCTGTAAGCGACGATGACGGCGCAGCGTCTGTCTTTTACTCATTAAACGGCGGCGCGCCGATAGAAATCCCCTCCAACGGAAACTTCCAATTTTTAATTCAAACCCCTCCTGAAGGGACGCATAACCTTGAAGTTTGGGCGAAAGATATAACAGGCGTAATAGGGAATAAAACCCAAGTAAAAGGCATCGTAGTTCCTTCCGCCCCTCCGCAGCTTTCCATAGTTTCTTTTACTAAAAGCAGCGGAAGAACTCCTGTAACAGAAACCTTTTTTACCGGAATGACAATTAAACCTGAAGCGAAAATGAATATGAACCTTTCTATCAGAGCATCCGTAGCTCCTGCCTCAGCTTCAGTCACTATAGGAAACGGAGCGGCAATCCCTCTCAGGTTAGCCGGTTCTAAAGACCTCTTTACAGCGGCAGTCCTTTTCCCGGAAAATACCCCGGAAGGTTTAACTGTTATCCGCATAACCGCGACAGAAAGAGGCGGGCGCGAAGTTGAGTTTAACGAATATGTTTATGTAAGTTTTCAAGTGCCGTCCACAGTTCAAGATTTTATAAGGGACGATGAAGGGAATATAACTCAAGTAATAGACAAACTTGTTTATCCTCCGGTACCTTTTGAATTTACTTGGGTTAGACCGAATACCTTAAGCGACGGCAGAATTTTATTAGGCTCGGAAGATGAAGTATTATTAGGCATCAGCACGGTGCCTGTAAGAGGCGCGACTGCAAGTTCAAACAATGTAAGCGCGGAAGTTGACAATAACGGAAGAGTTCTGTTACGCGCAACACAGGAAGGGGACTTGGGGCAAGTTACAATTAGAATTCAAACAGATGAAGGCGTTCAGCAGACTCAGCCTGTAAGGATAATAGCGGATTTTAACGGCCCCTCTGTTACATTGCAAAATGTATCAGAAAACAGTTGGGTAAGAACCAGCGTGCCTGTACGTTTTAACACAGCGAGCAGAAACAGAATCACTTCAGTTGAATATTCTCTTGATATGGGTTCTTCATGGGTAAGTTTCGGTAATGTAAGTACAGATTATAACAGCGTTATCGATCTTAGCTCTGCAGAAGACGGATCTGTCAACATATTAATAAAAGCGGCTAACGACAGCGGAAAATACGCTATAGCGAAATTTACTGTTTTAAAAGACACACAAGCGCCTGCAGCTTCAGTAATTATGCCGATAGCGGAAGCCGGTGTAAACGGCACTATCCGCATGGCCTTTGCTGTCGAAGATTTAAGCTCTATCAATACAATAACTTATAACAGGCCTGCAAGAGCGGGAGCAGCAGCGATAACAAGGGAAGTGTTTAACATCAATAATTGGGAAAAAGAATACCAGCCGAGATTTTTTGAAGTGCTGATGGAATCTAACGAGATGCCGCTTGATGCAAATATGCGTTTTACCTTTACAGACAGAGCGGGAAATTCAAGCGATGTTTCAACTTGGGACTTTGTAATAGATCAGGAAATGGATATACCGATAGCGCATATCATCCTCCCTCTTGAAAATGAAGTAATAACAAATGATTTTATCGTTTCTGGTATTATGTTTGATGACGATGAAATTTCCAACATCCAATGGAGAATCGACAACGGTCAATTCCAAACGCTTGAAGCTAAAAACGGTTTCTCTATACCTATCGCAATTTCATCGCTTACAGATAACGAACATTCTGTAACGGTAATCGCAGAAGATATTTACGGTGTAAGAAGCGAAGCTGTAACAACAAAATTCAGGGTGTCTCTCTCAGAACCTTTAGCGATTAACCCGGCAGAACGTGTAGCGAACGGTTATGCGCCTGCGACAATGACTTATCCGCTGGTTGAAACTGTAATAAGGGATTCTGTTGTAATAAGAGGAAGCGCCTTTGACCGCAACGGTATAAAACAGATTCAAGTTTCTCTTGATAACGGCAATACATTTAATAATGTAACTGCGGGAACCCCTGACAGAGCGGAAAATTTCGGCGGCGCGGCAGAAGTTGTAAACTGGAATTACCGCTTTAATACAAAAATATTAAAAGACGGCGCTCATGTTATCTTTGTAAGGGTTTTCGATAATTACGATATCCCTGCAACCTATGCGGACATGATCAATATAGATAATACCCCGCCAGAAATTATCCTTGACTCTCCCGGAGACGGCACTATCACTGTCGGTATAATTTCTGTAATGGGCAGAACCCTCGATCCGAATTTAAGCGAAGTAAGAATTGAATTAAGCGATCTTCAAGGCAGGACGCTTCCTTTAGATTTAAGGTCTTATGAACTTGAAAAATCAAGTATATCGCCGGCTACAATAATAAGGCGCGATTTTAATTTATCCGCTATACAGGGCAGGCCGGCGCAACCTGACAGTTATTACAATATTGCCGTTATCGCTGTAGACCTTGCAGGAAATGAAACACGCATTTCAAGGAATGTCGAGTTAGCTCGCGGTAAAAAAACAAATACAATTGAAATTTTATATCCGTTGAATAACGAAGTGGTATCGGGAAGTTTCTATCTGTACGGTCATGCAGGAGGCGCTGATAAAGCGGAAACTGTAACATTAAGAATTAACGGCTCAGATGCAAAAGAAGAGGCAGTTGACGATACCGGCTATTTCCGCTTCGCTTTAAGCGGCGAAGATTTTATTGCAGGCGATAACGATATTAGAATACACAGTAACTTCGGCGGTCAGATAACAGTGCTGTCACGAGAAAATTATAAACTTCATTATGAACAGGGCGGCCCCTGGGTTACTATAGACAGTTTTAATTTCGGAAACTTCGCATATGAAAGGCCCTATGTTTTCGGGCGCACAGGATATTCACTGAGCGAAGAAGACAGGGAGCTTCTTGCAAACAGAAGCACGGACAGGGCTACAAGAGCGCGTATACAGGCGAAACAACCTGATTT
>Ga0209755_10003442_pt1 | contig 19841 bp, 19 predicted proteins | sample TergutCo191P1_FD_187301 | JGI IMG/M metagenome (GOLD analysis project Ga0209755, IMG submission 187301) | Cornitermes sp. P1 segment gut microbial communities from Petit-Saut dam, French Guiana - Co191P1 (SPAdes) (version 2) | ecosystem: Host-associated > Arthropoda: Insects > Digestive system...
ACCGCCTTTTCGAACGTCTTTCTCTTCATCCCGCACATGCGGCGGAATTTGCCGCACGGGTATTCCTTCGTGTTTTCGTATTTCACACGTATAGTTTAGCGCTCTTTTTGATTTCTGAAGAGGTCTATTATAACCTGTGGTAGCTCGCCCCGCAATATGCCGCCAAGAAACATGCTGCCAAAAATCAGCTTGCCCAAATCGACAAGCAGTTTTCCGGCGTTCTCCATGAGGTCATCCCGCTCTTTTAGTTTCCGCGCGTCTTTTTCCATTCCTGTAATATACCGATGGCCATTTCGAAAAACAATGGAAAATAAGGTGCCACGCACGCCCCAGGGGGGTGCGGAGGGGTGACAGTCATCAATCAATGGCCTTCCCTGGCAATGGTGGCTGTCACTTTAAGGGCCACTGCCCACGGATTGGGGTCAGGGATCGACCCCCTGCTTGCATTATACCGGGGAAATCAGTTTTCGCCTTAAAGCATATCAGCGAGCCCGTTGGGAAAGGCCGGTGATGGTTTCCGTATCAAGCCCGGTAAGCTCGCGGATAAGCTCAAAGGGAAGACCTTTCGCCAAGGCATTCACGACGACCAGGGTTCGGTTCACCAGGAACGAGAGGTCGTTCTTTCGTTGCGTCCACGCCCAGGGTGTTGATTATGACCTCGGTGTCGGCTGGGTCGTAAGTCGTGCCGTGTACGGCAGGGTCGATTTCTTGTTGCCGAATATCGAGCGGAAAAGGCTGTCTTTGTAGGCCATGGCCCGCATTGTAGCGTTTCAGGCACGGCGTGAAAAGGGGAGCCCTGGCTTTTGTTGTCCGGCATTTTAGGACAGGCTCAGGGCTTTTTCTCCCGTACCGGACTTCCCCGCCTTTGCTTTGCGGCGGGTAAGCTAGTCTTCCAGCGTCACGTTCATTAGAACGAATTTGCTGACCGAAGTGGGAAGCGCTAGGAAATAGAAGGGAATCCACAGCATGACCAGCCAGCAGATTATCTTTATTAGGGTCGCGCTCGCGCCCGCCTTGAAGGCCACCTTGCGGCTCTTGAGCGAATAGGCGGGATATACCGCGAAAAGCAGCAGGGGCGCGAAGATCAGGCACAGGCCGAAAATCGTGAAGAAGACTAGAATCGATTCTATGACGCCGCCGTTGTACTCGAAGGGGCTTTCCTCGCCCTCAAGGTACAGGTTCGACGCGAGGAACTCCTGGCACCGCTTGGGAAGGAAGAATATCGCGTATATCCCCAGCGTGACCACCGACAGCAGAAGCCAGACTATTCCCTTTTTGAAAAACGACTTTCCGGTGGCGCGGAACTCGAGCCTTCTTCCGTTGATGACGGACTTGGAGTAAATCCAGCGCAGGTACCACATGGACGCCCACCAGAACCCAATGCCAAACGTCGCCACCGAAACCAGGCAGGCTAAAAACAGCTTTGCCTGTTGCTCCGACCAGCGTCCCTCGAACTTGGAGTTGAACGCGTCGCTCGCGTTGTCAAGCCCCCCAAGAAAACCTTCCTGTGCCATAAACGGCCTCCTGAAAAACGATTTTTCCGGTTCCGCACGGAACCCATTCCGCAAGCCTGCCTTGGTTTTGCGAAAGAGTCAAGCATTGGGCGTTAAAAAAAACAAAAATGCCGCCAGAAACGCCAAAATTTCGCGGATTGCCCCGGGCTGTCGGGCGCGCGGCGGCTGTCTTCCGAGACTTCGCAAATGTTTTTGATAAGATCTCCGGCCTTTTCAAAACGGGAAAACCTGTTATGATAAGCCCACTATGGCAATTCAGGACAGGGCGCTTTCGGGCATGATTCTTTCGCATTCGGGCTGGAGGGGTGTTTTTGCCGCTTCCGGCGGGGAGGAGGACGGGACGGCGGAAATAGGCGAGGGGCACGGGCTTGTCGCGGCGGGGGCGGCGGCGGCGTTTGCCGGGTTTCTGCGGGAACGCCACGGCGGCTCCACCCGTCCCCTTGTGCTGGTTGGCTCGGACACAAGGCCGACCGGCGGGGCAATAGCCCGGGTAATAATCCCGGCGCTGCTGGCCTCCGGCTGCGGGGTTCGTTACGCCGGGTTCGTTGCCGCCCCGGAGATTATGGCCTGGGCCAGGGGGGCGGGCTACCCCGTGGACGGCTTTGTCTACATCTCGGCGAGCCACAACCCGATAGGCCACAACGGGCTTAAATTCGGGCTCGCCGACGGCGGCGTCCTTCAGGCGGGGGACGCGGCGAAACTTGCCGAAAGCTTCCGATCGCTGATGGCCGGGCCGGACGCCTGTGCGCGCCTGGCCGGGCTTGTAGCGGGCGCCGAGGCGGCCGGGGTTCTGGCCGGCGAGGTTGCCGCGAAAAAGGAGGCCCGGGACGCTTACTTCGCCTTCGCCGCCCGGGTCGCCTGGCATACCCGGGACGGCGACGCGGGTCGCGCGAAAGGGATCCTGGTGGATGGCATTTCGCGCCGGCCCCTTGGCGTATGCTGCGACTTCAACGGTTCGGCAAGGTCGGTTTCCATAGACCGGGACTTCCTGGGCGATCTGGGGATCCGCTTCGAGGCGATAAACGAGATCCCCGGGGAAATAGCCCACCGGATAGTCCCGGAAGGGGAGTCCCTGGAACCCTGTTGCCGCTTCCTGGAGGAGCTCCACTCCGGGGATCCGTCCTTCGTCCTGGGCTACGTCCCGGACTGCGACGGCGACCGGGGAAACGTGGTTATCTGGGACGACACCCTGGGGAAGGCCCGGGCATTGGAGGCGCAGGAGGTCTTCGCGATCGCCTGCGTCGCCGAGCTTGCCTACCTAAAGTGGGAGTCCGACCCTGCCGTGGGGTCGCTCGCCGTCGCGGTTAACGATCCCACCTCGTTCCGGACAGACTGTATCGCGGGGGCCTTTGGCGCGGAGGTCTTTCGCGCCGAGGTCGGCGAGGCCAACGTCGTGGGGCTCGCCCGCAAACTGCGGGAGAGGGGCTACACGGTGCGGATACTCGGCGAGGGCGCGGCAGGCGGGAACATCACGCATCCATCGGCGGTGCGGGATCCGCTCCACACGGTTCTGGCCCTTGTAAAGCTTCTTTCGATACGTTCGGAAGGCGGCGACGGGCGGGCTTCCCGCCCCGGCCTTTTTCAGCTATGGTGTAATGTGTCCGGCCGCGCCTATAACCCGGACTTTGGCATCGCCGACGTCATCGCGAGCCTTCCGCCCTTTGCCACCACCGGGGGCTATTCCCCGGAGGCGCTGCTGAAGGTCAAGGAAACGGATCACGCCGCGCTGAAGCGCCGTTACCAGGGCGTATTCCTGCGCGAGTGGGAAAGGCGCAGGGACGAGCTGAAGGCTCTGTACGGTATTTACGGCTGGCAGGCGATCGCGTACAATGGGATGGACGAGCGGAAGGACATCGGCGACTTCGGCGAGGCGGGCAGGGGAGGGCTAAAGATCTGCTTTTTGGACGCCGGGGGCGTGGCCGTCGCCTCGGTTTGGATGCGCGGCTCCGCCACCGAGCCGGTTTTCCGCGTAATGGCCGACGCCGCCGGGCGCGGCGCCGAGCGCGATCTTATAGAATGGCAGCGCCGCATGACAATCGAGGCGGACGGGAATTACAGGAGCTAAAAAATGGGACTTCGAGGGGAACTTTTTTCGACCAGGGTCTTGCTGCAGAACAGGACGTATTTCTTCAACGTGAAGGAAAACCGCCTGGGGGATCTGTACCTGAACATCGTGGAGAGCAAGAACCGCGAGGACGGTGGCTTCGATCGCCAGTCGGTGATTCTGTTCGCGGACGACCTGCAGGAATTCCTGAAAGGGTTTGACGATTCGCTGCGCGTGCTGGAAAAGGAAATTCGCGAAAAGCGGCGTTCCTCCCGCGCGGCCCGCGGCCCCCGCGACGGCAACGACTCCCGTGGCGACGTTCGGGGCGATCGCGGCGACGGCGTAAGGGACGGGGGCGGCAGGCGCCCGCGGACGGACGACAGAAGGCCGGGTTCGGAAAGGCCGCCCAGGGAACGGACTTCCAGGGACGGACATTCCTCCATGGGCTCCGGCGAGGGGCATTCCCCTAGGGAACGTCCCCCCTCCAGGGAGCCAAAGGGCGGAAGGCGCGTCGTTGTAAGGAAACGCTAGCCGCCCACCCGGAAGCTTTTACGCTGGATTGGCGAGGGGCCGTGCAGAAGAACCAGTTTCCGGTGCGCCGCCGTGGGGTAGCCCTTGTGGCGATCGTAGCCGTACTCGGGGTAGAGCCTGCCGTAGTGTTCCATAAGCCGGTCCCTGGCGGTTTTGGCTAGAATCGACGCCGCCATCACCTCCGGAACCTTGGCGTCGGCTTTTACCAGCGCCTCGCAGGGGATTGGCAGATCCAGCGCGTGCGTGCCGTCCACGACGGCCCTTAGGCCGCCAGGAAGGATCGCGGGGGCAAAGGGCCTGCCGAAGGGCGTTTCGGTTTCCAGGGCGTCGGGCCAAAGGCCTTCCCCGGCGTGTGCCAGAAGACGCTCGAAGGCCCGCCGCATCGCCAAAAGGCTTGCCCGCAGGATGTTAATCTCGTCTATTTCGGCGTGGGTTGCCCAGCCTATCCCCCAGGCCAGGGCCCCTTCGACGATGGCGAGCCGGGCTTCCTCCCGTTCCCTAGGCTTAAGCTTTTTAGAATCGGCAAGAAACTCCCCGGGGAAGTCCGGGGGAAGCACGACCGCGGCGGCGCAGACGGGTCCGGCCAAAGGGCCGCGCCCCGCCTCGTCCACCCCGCATACCGCGCCCATTATTTGGCGTCCAGAAGCGTCTGCATTGCCCGACGAAACCCGGGATCCGGGTTCCCCTTGCAATAGTGCCCGTCAATCTCCTCCCCGGAAAGCCCCACAAGCTCGTGGCTCATGTAGTGGATCCAGTGGTCCGCGTCGTTGATGGACATGTCGTGCCTGCGGCACCAATAATCCGGCTGGATTGGAAGCTGGTGCGGTTTGTCGAAAAAATACTTGTAATCGTGGACGGCGATTTTAAGATCCCCGCGCGGGATTCCCTTGTCAAGGATAATCTGGGCCAGATGGTTCATCGTCCTTCCGGTGTCGAAAATCTCGTCGACCAGAAGCACCTTGTCGCCGACCCTTAGGTGTTCCGGCGAGTAGGTCCAGCCGTCCACCCGCACCCTTTCCGCGTTGGCGACGTCGGTGTAGGAACGGGCCACCACCGCCGCGTAGTACACCGGGCGGGCGTTGCCCTTGTGCACGACCTTGAAAAACTCGCTTATGATGTTGCCCAGGTACGCCCCGCCCCTAAGGGAAACGTAGATAACGTCGGGCCTGAAACCCTCGGCGTAAATGTCGCGGGCCAGCTTGATGGCGTTGTTCCGCATGACATCGTACTGGAGGAATTCCTTTTTCATTGGCCCATTGTAGCACAGGCCGGCCGCCGGTTTCTAGGCGTCGTCCAGATCCAGGTTGATCTCGACTGGGCAATGGTCGGATCCGTGCACGTCGTGCATTATGGTCGACGATCTTACCCTGGGCAGGAAGGCGCGGTCGACGCAGTGGTAGTCGAGCCGCCACCCAATGTTGCGTATCCTGGCGTCCGTCCGGTATGACCACCAGGTATAGTGCCCGCCCTCGTCCGGGTGGAAGTGCCTAAAGGTGTCGACGTGCCCCGCCCCGGTGAACTCGTCCATCCAGGCCCGTTCCTCTGGAAGGTAGCCCGCGTTTCCCTGGTTCTCCTTGGGGCGGGCAAGGTCTATGGGCGTGTGGGCTATGTTGTAGTCGCCGCAAAGAACAAAGTGCCGCCCGTTTTTTTCCAGGGAATTGCACAGTCCAAGGATCTCGGCGCAGAAACCCAGCTTGTAGTCGAGCCGCTTTCCGGCGTCCTGGGAATTCGGGAAGTAGGCGTTTACCAGGGTGAAGTCCCTGTACTCCGCGACCAGCACCCGCCCCTCGTCGTCGAATTCCGGAACCCCCAAAAGGCGGGTCTCCAGGGGCTCCTCCTTGCTGTATATGGCGGTGCCGGAATAGCCCTTCTTTTTCGCGCCGGCCCAGAAGTTACGGTAGGGCTGGGACACCTCGCCGTCGCTCGTGCGCACGGAAGGGTTTACCAGCCTTTCCGAAAGCTGCCCGGGTTCCGCCTTGGTCTCGTTAAGGCAGAGGATGTCGGGTTTTTCCCTTGCCAGCCAGTCCGTGAAACCCTTTTTTTCCACGGCGCGTATGCCGTTGACGTTCCACGATATAATCCTCATCTACAGGATCCCCAGCGCGATTTCCATCATCCCGGTAAAACTCCGTTCCCTTTCCTGGGCGCTCGTGGCCTGCCCGCCTTCCAGCATGTCGGAAATGGTGACAAGGCAGGCGGCCTTTTTGCCGGTCGCCTTCGCGTTGTGGAACAGGGCGAAGCTTTCCATTTCCACGCATAGGCAGCCGTGTTCCCGCGTTACCTTTTTCCAGTATGGCTCGTCGTCCCCGGGTGCGTCGTAGTAAAAAACGTCGCTGGAATGGATGGCTCCCTCGATCATCGGGAAGGCCAGCCTCGCCGCCGATTCCCTAAGCCCGTCGCAAAGGCCCGCGTCCGCCTCGATAAGGCTGCCCTCGAACCCGCCCTGGCATTTCGCGAACGTCGATTCGCTGAAGGACGCCGTGGCCAGCACCACGTCGTACAGTTTTAGCGTGTCCGCGTACCCGCCGGCCGACCCGACCCGGACAATCGCGTCCACGTCGTACTCGGTGAAAAGCTCGTGGGAGTAAATGCCTATCGAGGGCATTCCCATGCCGCTTCCCATTACCGACACGGGTTTCCCCTTGTAGGTACCGGTAAACCCGAGCATTCCGCGCACGCGGTTAAATTCGACCGGGTTTTCCAGGTACGCTTCGGCGATAAACTGCGCCCGCAGGGGATCCCCGGGCATTAGCACTGTCTTGGCAATCTGGCCCTTCTGGGCGGAAATATGGGGTGTGGGCATGACTAACTCCTTCCTGCCACTGTGTATACCACATTAGGGGGGCTTAGTTAAGTGCCTTGTACGCCATGCGGGCGGCCTCCTGCTCGGCGGCCTTTTTGCTCCTGCCGACGCCCGGCCCGTAGGCCGTGCCGCCGACGCTTACCTCCATCCAGAACGTGTGCTCGTGGTCCGGGCCGGAACGCTTGATTACGCGGTAGCGGGGGTAGGAACGGAAATCCCTCTGGCACATTTCCTGCAGAAGCGACTTGTAGTCCCGGTGGTAGTCGTCCCCGACGATACGCTCGATCTCCGGGGAAAAATGGCGGCTGATAAACGAAAAGGCGACCTTGTAGCCAGAGTCCAGGTACAGCGCGCCGATAAGGGCTTCCAGGGTGTCCGCCAGAATCGTCTTCTTGCCGCGCCCCCCGGAAAGCTCCTCGCCCTTGCCCAGAAGCAGCATGGCGTCGATTTGGACGGCCTTGGCGACGGTGGACAGAACTTCCTCCGAGACGGTCACGGACTTTACCTTGGCCAGCTCGCCCTCGGCTTTTTCGGGGTATTTCCGGTAAAGCAGGGTGGCGCACGCCGCGCCCAGGATGGAATCGCCCAGGAACTCAAGGCGTTCGTTGTTGAAGCGGCTCCCCGTTTCGTTGGATACGGACCGGTGGACAAAAGACAGGTTCAAAAGCGCGGGGCTTTTGAACCTTAATCCGGCGGCCTTCTGGAAAGCCGCCAGTTGCTTTTTTCTCCCCGGCTCAGGGGCCGGGAACCCATCCAGGCTGGCGCCCGGATCCAAGCTACTGCTGCTGAGACTTAAGAAACTCGTAAGCGTCCTTGACCGTCTCGAATTCGTTCGCCTTCTCGTCGGGAATGGAAATGCCCATTTCCTCCTCGATGGCATAGATCAGCTCGTAGGTGTCCAGGCTGTCCGCGCCAAGATCCTGGCGGAAAGACGCCTCCATGGTGATCTTGCTTTCGTCGATCTCAAGCTTTTCCGCGACGAGCTTCTTCATCTGCCCAAATAATTCGTCCATGTTTCCCTCTCTGTGTTATACTTTCGAATCTGGAACTATAACCTGCCGTCCCCGGTAAAACCCGCACTTGGGGCAAACCCGGTGCAGAAGCACCTTGTTGCCGCACGTGCCGCATTGAACCAAGTTGGGGGCGGTAAGCTTCATGTTGATGGACTGCCGACGGCTAGTCCGTGCGTGCGATGTTTTCCCTCTGGGTACAGCCATACAAAACCTCTCAAATACTAGGCTAACAAAAGCCCGCGTTTATGTCAAGAAAAAATTTGACATTTTCTGCGTTTGTGTCAAGGCCGCCCGCCGAGCCAATGGTCTGAAACCACTGGTTTTACGCAAGCCGCCCAAAGAACATATTCTAACCGATTTTGTACTTCTTGCCTAGGGCTTCGGCGACCAAAGGGGGAACCATCTCGCTTACGTTCCCCTGGAACGCGGCGATTTCCTTGATGGACGAGGATCTCAGTACGAAATACTCGGGATCCGTGGTCATAAAGAGCGTCTCGATGCCAGGATCCAGGGCCTTGTACACCATGGAAAGCTCGAATTCGTAGGAAAAGTCGTCCATTCCCCGGACGCCGCGCACCAAAAGCTTGATGCCCTCCTTCTTTACGAAATCGACTATGAGCGAATCGCAGACCGTCACGGACACGTTGGGGTAGCCTCCCGCAAGCTGGCGCATCATGTCGACCCGTTCCTCTGCGGAAAAGAGGTACTTTTTCTGCTTGTTTTCGGCCACCACCACCAGAAGCTGGTCGAATATCCCCGCCGCCCTCTCGATTATGTTAAGGTGGCCGAGCGTGGGCGGGTCAAACGAGCCCGGGAACGCGGCCTTCATCGGAACGTCACCGTTACGGGGCCGATCATGCCCCTTTCCTGCGCGCGGTCGCCGAAAAACTCAGGCGTGGCGATTACCCGCCCGGTCTCGCCCAGCCTTATAACCGCCGTGTACACCACGCGGTTTTCCCACCTAAGCGACCCCTCCACGAAAACCCGGTACTCGCCCGGGGGAACCGCCTGCCCGGCGTAGTTTCTGCCGTCCCAGGCATGGCTAACCGCGCCCGTCCGGGGCGTGGGGCCCGCCAGTGCGTCAACGTGAGCTTGGTTCCTGCCAGCCAGGCCGGACTGCCTTACCCATTGCGGAACCGAGCTTTCCCTTCGCCGCCAGCCGCCGGCCGCGGTCCACCGCGTTGCGTACAGGGTTCTGACGTACCTTCCCTGGGCGTCCTCGATCCACACGGCGAACTGGTTGCTTGCAACCCCGCCCTGCCTGTTAAAGTCGAAACTTACCTCGCCCCTGGTTTCCTGGGCAAAAACGGCGGAAGCCATACCAACGGCCAGCGCCAGGAACAGCAGTTTCCTTGCGATGCTTACCATGGCTCCAATAATACCAATAGTCAACGCCAAAGTGCAAGGCACCGGGAAGGCGTTCCTTGCGGTATTATTGTTTCTGTGATATAACTATGTGGTATTATGAAAAAAGTGAGCGTCGGTTATGCAAAAACATGCTAGCTACAAAATCCCCGTAGATTATTATATTATGTTCGGGATCAGTGTCTTATTCGTCACGATTGCGCTGATTCTGAACACGCCCCAGCAGATACTGGAAGGCCTTATCAGGATCCACACCTCACGAAGCGTTCTTATAACGGACTACGTCGCATTGGCCGGGATAGGCGCCGCCCTTGTAAACTCGGCCATTCTGCTTTTCCTGAATTTGCTGATGCTGATATCGACCAAGAACGCCCCCAACGGAAAGATAATAGCCGTGCTTTTTCTTACGATAGGGTTCTCGCTTTTCGGCAAGAACCTGTTCAATACCCTGCCGATAACGGCCGGGGTCTGGCTTTACGGGAAGGTCTCCGGGATAAAGTTTTCGACGCTGGTTCTTCACGGGGTCGTAAGCACGACAATCGCGCCGATAGTCAGCGAGGTCGCTTTTTTCGGCGGCGGCACCACGGTCTACAAGGTCGTCATCGCGTACATGGTGGGGGTGTTTGTCGGGTTCATCTTCCCGGCGGTGGCGGAATACGTAAAGCGTATGCACAGCAACTTCTGCCTGTACAACGGCGGGATTGCCGGCGGCTTTATCGCGACGATGTTCGCCGGGCTTTTCCGCAGCATAGGCATGGAGATTGTGCCGGAGGCCTACTGGGACACTTCGCACACGTTGCAGCTTACGATTCTTGCCTGCGGTATCGGGGTGGTGCTTATCGTTTACGGTATAGTCATGGACAAGCCGTCGGTTTCCTTTAGGCGGTTCAGGAACATCCAGAGCGAAAGCGATCCGCACGACAACGACTTTTTTTCCAAGTACGGAAGCAGTTGCTACAAGAACATCGGCATCCTGTGCCTTGTGTCGACCGCCGTAATACTCCTGCTGGGCATGACGAGCGAGGAGGGACCGATCATGAACGGCCCGATCCTGGGCGGGGTTTTCACGGTGTCCGGTTTCGCCGCCTCCGGCAAGCACCTTAGGAACACGATTCCGGTTTTAATAGGAAGCGTAATCGCCGTGCATTTTAACCATCTTTCGCCGACCGCCCCCGTCAACGTCCTTGCGATTCTTTTTTCGACCGGGCTCGCGCCCATCGCCGGCAAGTACGGCTGGGCCTGGGGTATCGCGACCGGGTTTTTCCACGTTTCCATCGCGGTCTTTATCGGGGACATAAACGGCGGGCTGAACCTGTACAACAACGGGTTTGCCGGAAGCTTTGTCGCGGTAATGATCCTGCCGGTAATCGAGTTTTTCCGGGGGCTTTACGCAAGGGTTCAAACCAGGGTCAGGCGAAGATAGCCGGGTCAGTTCCGCTGCCCGCCCAAAAGCCCGTACAGCCTGTCAAGGTCTTCCAGGGAATAGTACTCGATGTGGATGCGGCCCTTTTCCGTACCGCCTTCTATGCTTACCTTTGTTCCAAGCCTTTCGATGAACCTTTCCTCCATCTCGACAATTTCCGGCGAACGCCTCGCGGCGGGCCTTTCCGCGTCCTCCTCCCCGGCCGGGGGGGGGGAGTTTATCGCGGCCGCCCGCTTTTCCGTCTCGCGGACGGAGTGGCCCTTGGCGATGACCTCCCTGAACAGCTTTTCCCGCAGTTCTTGGTCCGTTACCGAAAGCAGGGCCCGCGCGTGTCCGGGGCTTATGCCGCCGCCTTCCAGGCTTTTCTGCATTTCGGCGGAAAGCTTTAGCAGGCGGAGGGAGTTCGCCACCGTGGATCGGTTCTTGCCGACCCTTGCCGCGAGCTCCTCCTGCGACAGTCCGGAGAAGTCCATCAGGTTTTTGTACGCGGCGGCCTCCTCTATGGGGTTAAGGTCGCTGCGCTGGATGTTCTCGATAAGCGAGACCTCCAGCCGTTTCTGGTCGGTGTACTCGCGGATGATGGCCGGGATCTCGCCAAGGCCGGCGATCCTGGCCGCCCTGGTCCGCCGCTCGCCGGCTATTATTATGTAGGTGCCGTCGCCGGAATCCGCCGCGATAATCGGCTGGATAACGCCGTGCTCGGCAATCGAGTCGGCGAGCTCCCGCAGCTCCGCCTCGTCGAAGCTCTTTCTGGGTTGCCCGGGGCTTGCGACAAGCCTGTCCAGGGCCAGCCTTACCACGGCGTCGCCCCCCGGGCTGTCCGCGTCGGAAAAGCCCTCGTCGTTTTCGGAAAGCAGGGCGTCCAGGCCCCGGCCAAGCACCGGCTTACGTGACGTCATTCGTTCCTCCTTTTTCGCCGCCTTGCGAAACCCGGTTCAGTATCTCCCGCGCGAGGCTCTGGTACGCCCGCGCCCCGGAGCAGTGCGGATCGTACAGCACTATGGGCTGGCCGTGGGATGGGGCCTCGGAAAGGCGGACGTTCCTTGGAATAATAGTTGTGAAAACCTTGTTTTTGAAATAGGCGCTTACCTGCCTTACGACGTCCTGGGCCAGCCTGGTCCGCGGATCGTACATCGTAAAGAAAATGCCCCCTATTCCCAGGGACTTGTTCAGGCCGCGTTGGATCTTCTGTATGGCGTTAAGCAGGTGGGACAGGCCCTCCATCGCGAAGTACTCGCACTGCATGGGGATTAGCGCGTCGTCCGCCGCCGCCAGGCCGTTCAGGGTAAGCACTCCAAGGCTGGGGGGGCAGTCCATAAGGACAAAGTCGTAACGGTCCTTTATCGGGGCAATCGCTTTTTTCAGGAACAGGTAGCGCCCCTCCTGCCCGATAAGCTCCACCGCCGCGGCGGCAAGCTCGGTACTGGACGGGATTACGTCAAGCCGGGGAACGGCGGTCTTTCTTATCGCCTGGTCGACCGTGACCGCCCCCGCCAGAAGCTCGTAGATCCCCGGCTTGGGGGGCCTTGCGCCGACGCCGCTGGACAGGTTTGCCTGCGAGTCGAAATCCACCAGCAGGATCTTTTTCCCTTCCTGCGCGAGGTACGCCCCTATATTTAGGGCCGAGGTGGTTTTGCCGACCCCCCCCTTTTGGTTCACAAAGACATAGGTCTTACCCATGCACCCAGTATATATCTACGGTGGGCAAGTATCAACACGCCGGCCGCGGAAACAATGCCGGTTTTTTCGTTTCCGGCGCTTGTGTTTTTTCGGTTCCATAGTATAATTATCCGGGCGCGTTGGCGCCGCGAGGAAAAAACAAACGTTTTAGGAGGAAATCTGCGTGAACAGTTCAGACGCTCACACGCCCAAAAAAAGGAGCACCGTTAAGTTCGCCATTATGTCCGTCATCGGCGTGTTTTTATTCATGGTGCCAATACCCGACGGCCAGGGCGCGTTCAACATTCCGTTGGGGTACGCGATAAGCTGGCTAGGCGGGGTCATAAACTCGCTGGAGGTAAACGGCTTCGGGCTGATTTTCCTGCTGGCCGCCCTGCTTGTCACCGTCTCGTTTCTCGGCTCGGTGCTGGCTTATATCGTAAAGCCCGCCTTTATCATGAACTCCGAAAAGCTCAAGGGGCTTTTCTGTTGCAACATTGTCTATTTTGTAAGCAAGGCCGTTGGTGTTGCCGTTGCGTGGCTGGTGTTTTTGGGTGCCGGCCCCGACTGGCTGATCGGCTGGGGCGGCGGCCGCCTTATGATGGAGCTTATCTCCAGCAACTCAGGGCTGATTGCCATTTTTATAATCATAGGCGTGGCTATCCCGTTGCTTACCGATTTTGGCCTGATGGAGTTCCTTGGCGTGCTGATCAAAAAGGTGATACGCGCGCTGTTCACCCTGCCGGGGCGTTCCTCGATAGACCTTTTGGGCTCGTGGTTCAGCTCCTCCGCCGCTTCCGTCATAATCACGCGCGACCAGCACGAGCGGGGGTTTTACACGGGCCGCGAGGCCGCCGCCATCTGCGTAAACTTTACCCTGGTCTCGCTGCCGTTTACCTTCGTCGTGGCCTCCACGATAGACCTTACGCAGTACTTCGCCCTGTTCTACCTTGTCATCTGCGTGACGGCGATACTCCTTGCCGTTATCATGCCCCGGATATGGCCCCTGCGCGGCATCAAGGACGAATACCTCCCCGAGGTGGGCAAGCAAATCGACGAGGAGGTGCCCGGAAACACTTCCCTGTTTGGGCAGGCCACGAGGCTTGCCGGCGAGCGCGCGGGCAAGACGGGCCCGGCGCAGGTTGTAAAGTCCGGCCTGTCCAACTGGCTAAACATTTTTATGGATCTAATCCCGGTCATTCTGGCTTGGGGAACCATCGCGCTGATCATCGAGTCGCAGACGCCGGTTTTCCAGTGGCTGTCGTGGCCCTTCGGCCAGTTCCTGCGGCTCCTGCAGGTGGAAGGCGCGATGGCGTATGCCCCGGCCACCATTGTGGGGTTTATAGACATGTACATCCCCGCCATACTTCTTGGAACCGACGCGCCGATACAGACCCGCTTTATCCTGGGCGCGCTGTCCATCGTGCAGATCGTCTACATGGCGGAAACAGGTATCCTAATACTGAAGTCCAAAATCCCGTTGCACATCGGGCATCTGGCTGTTATCTTTGTGATGCGGACCGTATTCGCCCTGCCGGTCATCGTTCTTCTTACAAGGTTGCTGTTTAACCCCTAAACGAAACGGGGCTCCCCGCGAGACCGGGGTTTTGCGGGGGCCCCAGGCAACTGTTCGGAAAGCACCCTAAAGACGACGTCCATCTCGATTGGCTTGCCTATATGGGCGGTCATGCCGGCTTCCATCGCCCGCTGTATGTCTTCCTGCATGACGTTGGCGGTCATCGCGACAATCGGGATGCCCCTTGCGTCCCGCCTTTTAAGCCTGCGTATTTTCTGGGTGGCCAGGCACCCGTCCATAACCGGCATCTGCATGTCCATAAGGATTATGTCGAAGTGGCCCTCTTCGGAGGCCGTGAATTTTTCGAACGCCTCCAGGCCGTTGTCGGCGGTTTCCATTTCCAGGGACGTAAGGGACAGAAATTCCATGATTATTTCCCGGTTGATGGCGATGTCGTCCACGATCAGGCAGCGCCTGCCGCTAAAGTCCGGTTCCTCGCCGGCGGGCGCGTCGGGCAGGGTAGGGGATTGCTGCTCGGCGATGTCCTGGGATTCGCAGCGTATCGTGAACGTAAAAATACTGCCCTTCCCCGGCTTGCTCTGCAGGCCGATGGTGCCGCCCATCATCTCCACCAGCGTCTTGCATATCACGAGCCCCAGCCCCGTACCCCCGTAGTTGCGCGTTATGCTCCCGTCCGCCTGCTCGAAGGGGCGGAACAGGCGCGCGGCCTGCTCCTCGCTTATGCCTATGCCGAAATCTACGATCTCGAAACGGTAGGTGCCTGTCCCGTCGTCCCACTCGGTTTCCCTGACGTTCAGTTTTACCTCGCTGTTTTCCGGCGAGAATTTCACGGCGTTGGAAAGCAGGTTGATCAGGATCTGGCTTAGCCGCTGCTTGTCGGTGCTTAGGCGGCCGTGCACTATGTTCTGCATGGACAGGTTCACGTAAATGTTTTTTTGCTGCGCCTTCGGGGCAATCATCGCCATGACGTTTCCCAGGGCAAAGGACAGGTAAAAATCGTCGATGTTAAGCGAGAGCTTTCCCGCCTCGATCTTGCCTATGTCGAGCACGTCGTTGATTATCCCCAGAAGGTGGGTGGAGGAGCTTTCGATTTTGTCCAGGCAGTCCAGGATTCTTTCCTGCTCGTAGGTGTTCTTGGCGATTTGGGTCATGCCGATGATCGCGTTCATCGGCGTTCGTATCTCGTGGCTCATCCTGGAAATGAACTCGCTCTTGGTCCTGCTCGCCGCCTCGGCGTCCTGCTTTGCGTTTGTCAGGATCGTGACGTTGTTCAGCACCATGACGATGCACAGGGAACCCCCTTCCCTTGCCTCCCTGCCGACCCGCCGTATCTGTATGCTAAAGTTGTCTATGCCGTAGATCCCGAACAGGGACACGTCGCCCGAAAAGGATCCCGGCTTAGGTATGGCGGAAGAGAAGATCGCGGCTATGCCGGGATCCAGATCCCCGCCGGAATCGAAGCCGCCGCCGGTTATCAGTTCCAGAAGCCTTGGGTTGTCCGGCATCATCCCGTGGACAAGAAGGAACTCGGTCATCGCGTCGTTGCGGAAAAGCATCTCCCTTTTTTCGTCGAACAGCGCGACGGCCTCCGGTATGGCGTGCAGGTAGGAACAGATAAGATCCAGGGAATCGTTCATGCCCTCGGCTATTTTCCTGAAATCCCCCTTAAACTGGGAAACGCTGACACGCGCGTCCAGCTTTCCCGATCCCGTGGCGCGGACGATTGACTCCATGTCCCTTATGACGCCCTCCAGCGATCCCGACATGGAGTTGAATGCCTCGGCGAGCTGGGTTATCTCGTTGTCCTGCCTGAAAAAACTGCTGGGAAAATAATACTTAAAAGTCCCCTCGCCAAGCTTGTGCACCTGGTTCGTTATCGTCCGCAGCGGCCTGGTTACCATGCGGACGATGAAAACGTTGGCCGCCACCACCAGGAACACCATGAACGCGAACGCGAGCGTCACGTTCAGAAGCAGGCCCCGGTATATCGTGCCGACGAAGTCGTTGCTGGACGTTTCCACGACAAGGCTCCAGGACGTCCCCTCCACCGGTGCGAAGCTCAGTATCCTTCGCGTTTCGCCCCTGCCGAAGCTGACCGTCCCCGGTTTTCCCAGGCTTACCATTTCAATGATCCCGTCAAGCGCCGCGCCCAGGTTTTCGCCGTAAAAGTTCGAGAATATCGTTTCCCTTAGCCGCACCAGGCTTGTGTCCAGGTGTGCCATGAACCTTCCCCGGTTGTTGACGATGTAGGCTATGCTGTCCGGCGATATGGAAAAACTGTTAATGATGTAATCAAGCACGCCGTAGTGGTAGCTTCCCACCAGGTAATGGACCACCACCCCGTCCCTGGTAACCGGGATTCCTATGACGACCTCCGGCTCGCCCAGGGGGTCTGACTTTACGTCGACGACCATGCCCCGCGCCTCGCGCAGTTCCGCGAACATGTCGCTCTGTATGAACGGCGCGCTGCGCGGCGTCCCCGTCACCAGGGATCCCATCGGCGAGAACAGGCCAAGCCAGTCGAAGTATAGCTCCGACGCGGCCCTGTCAAGCACCCGCTGCTTTTCGGCGGCGGGCGCGTGGGGATCGCCGAATACCTGGTCGTCCCTGATCGCAAGGATACGGTCCGCCAGTCTGCCCATGCTGACCCCCACGCTCCCGGCCGCCGTTTTTGTCAGGGGGGGGATAGTCTCCAAAAGAATCGCGTCGGCAATGGAGTGGAAAAAGTTGGACATGACCACGGCCAGGGCGCATATGAGAACAACCGTCGCCAGAACGATGGCGGTGATAAAATTGGTCCTTATGCTTCTGCGGTTCTTCAAGCCTCCCCCCTTATCCTACACTACCCCCAAGATAGCGTCCTCAAAGCCGGGCTCGGCGGTTCACTGGGCGCACAACTGCATCAGTTGGACGAAGCTGTGTACCTTCGCATAGGCCCTTACCATTTGCGGGGCCAGGGGGTGGTCCTTTGACACCGAACTCAGCTCGCGCCAGTTGACGATTAGTTCCGGGTGCTTTTTCTGTATGTCCTCGCCCAGGCTCTTTATGTGCTTGCCGATGACGGCGAAGTGCTGGGCGGCATGGTCGAGCGTTTCCTGGGCCGTGTCGTTGACGCTCTCGATAATCGTGTTGATGTACCGGATCTGCGAGGGATCCCTTTCGGCGCGTATTATCGCCGCCTTTAGCCGCGAGCCGTCCGCCCCGTCGACGGCAAGGGCCTCGTCCAGGCGGGCGATCGATTCGGGCAGCTCCATTATCTGGTACAGCGACTCGGACATTTCCTTTGACGATGCGATGTTCGTCCATTGCCCCCGGACGCGCACAAGGTCGCAAAGATCGTAGATTTCCTTTTCGAAGCAGTCCGCCATGAAGCTGCTCAGGTAGTTAAGGCCGTAGGCAAAATTAAAGCCGACAAGATCCCTGTTTTGGTACATGGCGCCCCTGGACGGGACGTAGTTTTCCAGCCGGATCAGCTCCTCGCTTTCGAAGATCTCCTTCGCGAGCACGTCGATCTTCTGTTTTTTCTCCTTGTTGTTGATCATGTCTATGCACGCCTGGGCCTTCAGGGTCTTCGCCTCGACCCAGGCCTCGGCGACGTGCTCGTCGGGGATCCTGGGCTTGCAGGTCCAGACCGGGTTCTTGCTGCCGTACTGCGTCATCAAAAGCAGGACCTTCGAGTTGAGTATGTCCCGCAGCCCGATCAGCATCTGGGCGAACTGGTTGTCGGAGATAAGCTCCTCCTTGGCGCAGATTTTGAGCAGCCTAAGGAGCGTTTTCCAGTCGCTTTCGGGCACGACGCCCTGGGCGACCGTAAGGAACTCGCCAATTTCCTTCGAAACCTGGTCCACCTTTACCGGGGTGAATTTTGGGGCGTCCGAAAACGGCCCCTCCGTAAAGCTGGGGTCGAATTTCCTAATCATGTCCGGATAGTCAAAGTTAACAAGCTGGGAGATGATCATGATCATGTTGTGGCAGCGGTTCACCCCGTTTATCCTGGAGCTGTTGAAGCCGGAGGTCAGCTTGTCTATGTCCTCGCGGATCTCGGCGACCAGATCCGCCGATTCCGTGCCTTTGGCGCGTTCCTCTATGGCCTGCGGGTTAAGCCGCCTGATGGTTTCCACGATCGCTGGGTCTATAAAGGCCTCCAGCACAATCTGCCTAAGCTGGGTCATTTTGGCTGCGTCCCGCATAAAGACCCTGATCGGCGAAATCATCTTGTACAGGGAGTGGAAAAACTGCGCCAGAGGCACGTCCGCCTCGTCGGTTTTCTGGCGGAAAAACCTGGCGTACTTGTTTTCCCCCAGTTCCTTGTGCCTTTGCTGCAGGACAATTTCCTTGTCCGAAAGGTTTGCGTTCTTGTCGCCGGAAAAGAGGGAGATTACCTTCCCCACAATATCTTCTGCCATAGCCTCTCCTAATTATAACTCTATACCATCATACTGCACATTGCAATATGCTATACTGTCCGGGGGTTCTCTTGATGGCGTTTGACCTTTTGCGCTACGGGTACGGTATTTTCTTCGTCGCCCTGCAGAGCGCGCTTATGTTCGGATTTTTCCTGGAATGGCTGCGGGACCGGCGCGCGGCGGCGCATGGGGAAAACCCCAGGGTGTCGGTCATAGTCCCCATCCACAACGAGGAGCGGCGCATGGGGGGCCTGCTGGCAAGCCTGCTTAGGCAGGACTACCCGGCCCAGATTATCCTTGTCGACGACGGCTCGGACGACGAAAGCCCGGCGATGCTGGCCGAATTCGTGGAAAACGCCCGGAAACTGGGCATGGACGACTGCCGGGTCATTACCCTGGCGGAGAACCCCGGCCCAAACCGGAAACAGTACGCCCTTTCGGTGGGCGTGGCCGGGGCCTCCGGGGATCTCCTGCTCTTTACCGACGGCGACTGCGAGGTGCCCCCCGGTTGGATACGGGCGATGGCCGGGCGAATGCGCGACCGCCGGGTGGGCGCGCTTATAGGCCCGGTCTTTAAGAAAAAGCCGGGGAGGGGATTCTTCTACCTGTACCAGTGCTACGACCACGCGATTCGCTACAACTACCTTGCCGGGGCCATCGGGCTTGGCGCGGCCGGCGGCGGCTTCGGGAACAACCTTATCGTGAACAGGGCGGCCCTGGATTCCGTGGGCGGCTACGACGCCGTCCCGCCGTCCCCCACCGAGGACGCCGCCCTGATCTCGCTGATCCGGTCCCGGGGAAGGTACCGCGTCCGCGCCGCCGCCCTGCCCGACGCCGCCGTGGAAACCTGCGCCGAGGACACCTGGCGCGGCTTCGTCGGCCAGACCCTGCGCTGGAACAACGGCGGCCTGTTCAGCCCCGAGCCGGTGACCCGCTTTGGCTACAACCTGCTTATGCTGCTGATAACCGCGGGGGCGCTCGCGTTCCCCCTGCTGCCCTTTTTTCCGGGGCTTTGGCCCCTGCCGGCCGCCTGCCTAATCGTCATGGTCCAGAACACGGTCGCGGCATTCGCCTTTTTCCGCAGCAAACTGCCCAGGGGCGGCTTGGGCTACCTTTGCACCCTGCTTTTCGCCCAGCCGTACTTTACCCTGATGACGCTGATGGGCTACTGCGGGGTAAGGCCGAAATGGAAGGGCAGGAAACTGCCGTAGCCCTTGACATTCCCGGCCTTTCGTGGTATACGTAACCATGCTTGGCAGCAACCGAAACAGCCATAATTACGCTTTTTGCCGCTTGAGTAACGGAAGAAGCACTGTTTCGTATGAAAGCATCCAGGATCGCATTCTGTCGCCAACAGCGACATTTACCCCCCCCCCCCCCCCCCCCCCCCCCCCCCCCCCCCCCCCCCCCCAAGAACGTAACCAAACTAGTTTCATTCGAAAGTATAAACGTCCCGACAAATCCCCTGACGGGAAAACCGCGACAACACGAATCCTGCGCCCTGGGCGCGACCATAAACCGACAAAGGGAGAGTATATTATGAAAT
>Ga0209755_10003443_pt1 | contig 19840 bp, 17 predicted proteins | sample TergutCo191P1_FD_187301 | JGI IMG/M metagenome (GOLD analysis project Ga0209755, IMG submission 187301) | Cornitermes sp. P1 segment gut microbial communities from Petit-Saut dam, French Guiana - Co191P1 (SPAdes) (version 2) | ecosystem: Host-associated > Arthropoda: Insects > Digestive system...
GAGCTGACCGGTACTAATTGGCCGAGGGCTTGACCTATGCGTTTTTATATTCACGCAGCTTGCGCAAGCAAGCGGAGTGAATATAAAAATCGCAGACTAAAGAGTTACTGATTCAAGCATCGCGAAACCAATTAGCGGTATGTGATAGAACTAATCAAGGATAGCAGCGCAAGTTTTGCGCAGCAAAACTGATTGGTAGCATACGAGCTAGAGAGCGATGCGGGTCTGAGTTATGGCTCGGTTTCTTCCTAAATATTTCCCAGTTAGATATTCTCTCCGGGTAGTTTGCTTTGTAAGCGGTGTTTGACACCTAGAGCGCCAAGTGGTCGCTCACAGCGACCGGTTGACTTGGTCATTCAAACCTACCTATACTTGTATTCAGTTTTGAGGGCGCAAAAAACCAGGAGGCAAACCAAATGACTCCCTGCATATTCTGCAACTACAAAACCGATACAAAAGGCACCTTCCTATTCGAAAACGACCTTTGCGTCTGCATGGAGCAAACATTCGAACCAATCCTCACCGGCTCCTGCCTGATTATCCCAAAGGCGCACAAAGTAACCGTATTCGACCTAAACCCAGCCGAATGGGAAGCCACCAAGCAACTACTAGATAAAGTCAAGCTTTACCTAGACGAAAAATACAGCCCGGACGGCTACAACGTAGGTTGGAATGTGGGTGACATAGGCGGTCAAGATGTATTTCACGCACACCTGCATGTAATCCCAAGATACGCCGATGAGCCGTTCGCGACGCGCGGTATTCGTAGTTGGATAAAGTCGAAAGATAATCAACGTTCGCAGCAAGCCAGATAGATTATATATATTCCTCGATAGCTCAGTGGTAGAGCATTCGGCTGTTAACCGACAGGTCGCTGGTTCGAGCCCAGCTCGGGGAGGACAAAGAACCCCCTGTGATTTCAATGGTCACAGGGGGTTTATTATTTTTGGGAGAGTTGTGTCCATTTGTACGGCGAGAGCCTTAATTGACGAGACCGTAGAGCGGGATAGCGCGAAGGACGGATGAATACCAAACAATATGAAAAAAAATAAAATAGTATTGACTAAAACAAACGTGCCGGCATATAATATGAGCGTAGCTAATGAGCTACATGATTTGAATTCGTTCTGAGGGTGTCCGGCTTTCGAGCCCGGCATCCTTTTTATCTCTAGGAGGCGAGAGCATGGTTAATTCCAATCAAAGAAAACTCGCATTAAGTGGCTGGCTGATGAACAATGCCGCTAACGAATATACCTCTGCACTAAAACATCAGAAATTTCTCTTTTTTTACGAATCAATATCAAAAGTTGATGACGGAGAAGCAGATTTTAGTGGGTTAAAAGGGTACGAGCGTGGTCCGGTTTTTAGTGCAGTCTGGGGTGATAGACAGCATGAACCTGCTTCATTTACCGAAGCCGCAAGAGACGCCTATAATAACCCAAATATCTCAAGCCAAATAAACAATGAGCGAGCGAAAATATGTCAGTTCATAGTGTCTGTATTTACTGACAGAGAGTTAAGTGATATTACACATGTGATGAATATATGGAAATCAAAAGAACCATCTATCATGAGCAGAAACAACGTAGAGTTGTATGAGGATGACTTTAATGAAAACGATTATCGGATTATCAAACGACTACAGACGGCATTTCATATAGATACCGTCAACAATTCTGTCGTTATTCCAATCGGCAGTAACTCGTTTGTTTTATCTAAACAAGATTCGTTAAAGTTAGATGCGCAGCATTACGATATTCTGTGGCAAATTGCGGAAGAAGAAATTTTAGAAAACCCAATTTATATCGAGCTAGATGGAGATGGAGCGATTATAGTTGATTAACACGCAGGATGTCGTTAGATTAAAAATACCATTCCCTAGTATATCATCAGCTTTAGCATATAAGGCTCACATGTATATATGTCATGATAAAATAGAAAATGTGCAAAAATTAGTAAAATGCCAAACTTACAAACTTAGCGTAATTATGGGGACAAACGCCGTTAAGCACTATATAAAAGAGAAACCAAACATTGAACGAAATCCATTTAACAAAATAACATTGATTGACTGCGATAAAAGTTTTAATGTACAGATAGAACTACCGGAATCGTTACTCCCCAAAACTCGTAGAAATGTATGCAAAGAGCTACATAGCGAGATTTTATCTAAATTACAAGAAGATGGTTATAAGGAGTATATGTTAAGCGACACAGAACTACAGCTAATAAACTCAAAAATATAAGGAGCAGTTGAGTAAGATAATTATACTTTTAATAAGTAAAAAATGAGACAACCCCTGCCACGGCGTTTTACACAGCCTCAAGCGTTCTGGCGGGGGTTAGCCTCATCCAACAGAAAACACTAATCCCTAAAATACAAATCCCTAGTATAAACCTTATCAGAAACATCAGCCAAATCATCATCAAAGCGGTTCGAGACAATCACATCTGCTTTTTTCTTAAACTCGCCTAAATCAGAAATAACTTTAGAATTCTGAAACGATGCCTCTTTATAGGTCGGCTCGTAAATTATTACCTCAACCCCCATAGCCTTAATACGCTTCATAATGCCTTGAATAGATGATTGTCTAAAATTATCCGAGCCGGATTTCATTGTTAAGCGGTATATTCCTACCACATTGGGCTCTTTTTCTAAAATTCGCTCCGCAATAAAGTCCTTACGGGTACTGTTCGCTTCCACAATCGCCGCTATGATATTATTTGGGATGTTTTGGTAGTTGGCGAGCATTTGCTTTGTGTCTTTCGGCAAACAGTAACCGCCGTACCCAAACGATGGATTGTTGTAATGGTTTCCAATCCGCGGGTCAAGTCCAACACCGTCTATTATCTGCCTTGAATCCAAGCCGCGTATTTCCGCATAGGAATCAAGTTCATTAAAGAACGATACTCGCATAGCGAGGTAAGTGTTTGAGAAAAGTTTGACGGCTTCCGCTTCTGTCGCGCCCATTACATTGGTAGGGACATCATCGGACAGTGCGCCCTGCTTCAATATATCTGCAAATTCTGCTGCTGCTTGCTTCATCTCCGCATCATCCGCCGGAAAACCTACGATAATGCGGGAGGGGTGCAAGTTGTCTGCTAAAGCCATACCTTCGCGAAGAAATTCCGGTGAAAACAGTACCCGGCGGCAGTGATTTTTGTAGAGTTCTTCGGTACAGTAGACCGGCACAGTAGATTTTATTACTACGACCGCTTTAGGATTCAAGCGATGGCTCTCAATCACCACTTGTTCTACGCTTGAGGTGTCAAAGTAGTTTTGCTTTGGGTCATAGTCGGTCGGCGTAGCCACTATTATGTAGTCTGCTCCTTCGTAGGCTTTTTTTGTGTCAATGGTAGCGGTGAGATTTAGTTCTTTTTCTGCCAGAAAGCGTTCGATTTCTTCGTCTTTGATGGGAGACTTTTTGTTGTTAACCAACTTAACCCGTTCTTCTGATATGTCCACTGCCCATACCTCGTTGCGTTGAGCTAGTAATACGGCTAGGGACATGCCGACGTAACCGAGACCTGCTACTGCGATTTTCATTAATAATCATCCTCCGTCTTTATTATCAACTTTTCAACTTATTCCACGTAAGACAAATTAACCACGATGCCACATCACCTAAAATCATACCGAATCTGTGGAGAACAGCGGTAGTTAATATAATTTCCTGTGAATATAGCGGTGACAACATTAAAGTAAGTAATGCTTCGCGTACGCCTATGCCGCCGGGAACTCCGGGTGTTATGAATCCTATAAAATTCGAAGTTGTAAAGCTTGCAAAAATAAGCAAAGCATCATTTATCGTGACATGCGTCGCCGCTGCGACAATCAGCACATAAGTTGCCCCAAACATTGAACTGCTCGCTATAGAGACAAGCAAAGCCCTTAACAAAACAATTTTGAATTTTCTTGAGTTAACTAACGCAACCAATTCATCAATATAGGTCTCTTTACTAAATCTCACATAAAAAATTATGGATAAAACCATAATGACCGCAATAACAATCAACAATGTAGGCAAATTAACAATTGCTAATATATAATCTTTGACCAAAGGCAATCTGTTAAGCGAAGAAAATAAAATCAACAATAAGGATGCAAAACTGATGTATGAAATCTCTACTACAGTAGTAATGGCCATTTTTATCTGGCTAATGCCTAAAGATGCACCAAAAAGTTGGCGACCGGCATAGTGGCCTATATTTCCGGGTAAATACTTACCCAAGTTTGCTTTTGTATATACATGTAGCGCTGACTTGAGTTTCATGTTTCCATCAGAGAAAAAGTTTATAACCATGCTCCACGCATATGCGGTTAAAAATACTGCAATAACAAATATCAAGATAGAAGAAATAAGTAAAATAAAATTTTCTGCCGTTAATAAATAACTTAATTCTAAATCAAAAGATGCAAATGTTTTTAATATAAATACTAAAGCAGTTGACATCGCAAGTAAACCAATAGAATTTATTATCCTCTTTTTGTTTAACATCATAATTCCCACTCAGAACGCTTTTTGCCGGATACAGACCATTTTAAGTTAAACTGCATTTTAGTAGTGGCACAGTACCTACAAAAAGGGATAGGTCTACATAATTTATGAAATATTTCTTCAATACTTTCTACCTTGTGAATATCTAGATAATCATCTTCACAAACATTCAAATTCTCATTAAAAGCATCGTTAAACGATGCGATACAAAGCGGAACAAAACAATTATATAATTTTCCGTCCATTAGATACGCGCATTTGTTCGCAACCATGCACATGCTAAACGCCTCTTTTGGGTTTTGTTTTCCTTCGCAATCAATCGGCATTTTTCTAAAGTTTTTTTCATTCTCACCATGAAAATCAGCCCATTTCACTGTTACTGAATAATCGTTCGCTTTCTCATTAATTCCTCCTATGTCAATGTTTATCGGATAACGAGTAATTTCTATTACAATATTATTATCAGCACAAGTTTTCCAAAAATCGTTGGATTGTGATTTTAGCAATATACCGTTAGTAGACAAGAATATATTCCCTATTTTAATATGTTGCCGCGCTATCCTAATACAGTCATTTAACTTTGGGTGCAAAAGAGGTTCCCCTCCAATAAGGTGTAATGCATCCATCTTCCCATTGGTCAGTTTTGCAATCTGTCTAATATCGTGTTCAAAAGATTCTACATCATAAAATTTCTCATGTGCTAACGGTGAAAATGTAAAACAGCTTTTACAATTCAAGTTGCAGTGTAATGCAAGCGCCATATAAAGATAAAGCGAGTCCATTGGTTTCATACGTTCTTTTTTTGTCAACTTCAAGCCTAAGTAATATAAGTGCTTATATACCGGGCTAGATTCAGGAATGAATTTCAAAAAAAAACTATGTGAAAATTTAAGTAAGCGGAACAAAGGACCTCGCCTTTTCATATTTGTCTTTTTTATTAGCTTCTTTTCTAAAGTAATCATATCTATATCTCTCCTATAGGTTGCAAAATTTAGAGTTTTTTGAGAATCTTTTTTATAATTCTTTTTAAGGTTATAAATCCATCTCGTTTAACTATAGCTGCACGTTGCGCCAAGTTGTCAGGCGAGACTAATAAGCGGCTTTCAACACAAAAAACTTGTTTTCCTGCTTTTTCACATATAATAACAGCCTGTTCATGATTGCTTTCTATGAATAGGAAACAATTAGTTTTTTTGTATACGCTCGCTTTGTATTCCCCGTACTCTGCATTGCCCATAACAGATGATGCTTTTTCTTTTGGCAACATTACAAGATTCTCATATTTAATATTAAAATTATCAAGCCATTTTTCTGTTAATTCTCTATAATCCTCACTACGGCCGGTCACAAGGTATGCTATTTTATGGGTTGGGATAAATTTCGGCTTGGCGTTTGCAAGAAACTCTTTGTATTTATCTTTGCTAATCAGTTCTTTCAAATTTGGGTCTTCACACAAAACACCGTCAATATCTACACAAGCGTATTCAAGAATCCATGAATGTAAGTAGTTCCATTCGAATATACGGGGATGATTACAAACTTCAAAATAAATATCGACAGCAAATATTGCAGTAGGCACGACATAAATTGCGCAGTATGTAACTTTGCAGTCAAGATTTAATTTCATTACAAGCGATTTTGCATCATTTACAGCATTCCCGGTACTTACGCTATCATCTACAATCAATACATGCTTTACCTCTGCTAAAGATTTTATCCAGTTTTCATTTTTTCTCGTTGAACCTGTTTGATATATTTTCCCATCAACAAAAGAATGCAAATCAGCGATTGGCAAATTCAAATATAAACCGAGCAAACTTGCGGGGAGTATACCACTTCGCGGAATCCCAACAACCAAATCAATGTCACGCGGTATTTTCCTCATGTTATTGCAAATGCACCCATTCATGTCCTCTATTGTACGAAAATTCATTTGCATTACCTCTCATCGGCTTTTATATTTTCCTCGCCATAACTAAATACCCAATACCTAAATCCATGTCATAAAATATCCGTTGAATTTTGCTAAACAAAACAAAAATCCTGTACGGAAGTACTTTTCTAAACCTATATTCCTCTGCTCTCTCCACCCCCGAAACCCCAGTCTTGTGAGAATCTTCCGCTTTTTTCATCCTCTCCAAATGAGGTTTATCAACCAGAATTTCTATAAGCTTATTCATTAACTTTGGAAACGGAAATCCATAACTTATAATCTTGACGATTTCAAAACCCGCTTCCTGCAACAGTAGACATAATTGCTCTTTTTCATATCTTCGCACATGACCCGCCCACTTATCTCTAATCCCAAAATCCTTCATATGTGCAGGAACGGAGATTAGCAATATGCCGTTTTCACTCAAAAGCTCCCGCCATTGCCGCAGGACGCCGATGTCGTCCTTAATATGTTCCAAAACCTCATACGCTCCCAAAAAATCGAAAGCTTCATTATCTTCCTCTACCAACTCTTTCTTCAAACTAATACGCCGTTTGTCGGTATTGAAAATCGCATTGGCAGTATCGTACGCTATTTCCGAAGAATCAAACCCAAAGACCTCAAAACCTAAACGATAAAACTCATAGGCGAAGATACCCGAGCCGTATCCTATTTCTATATATTTCAGCCCCCCCCCAGTGGCTAATATTTTTGCTAGACGGATAGCGCAAAATATCAAAGATTGCTTGCCGCCGCATAATTGGGGAGGGGTATGGGACGATTTGGAATTTCGGTGCGAATATCCCGCCTTTTGTTGAGTTGTATGTGAAATTCTGTGGCACCTGTTATTCTCCTTTGTTTTGAAATGTTTTTTCAATCTCCAACTTTCTTACTCTGTACTGCACATCCTCCAAAATCTTCCGGCTGGCCGCCGTAACGTCCGCTTGCAAACCGGCTATCACACACTGCACCCCAACCATTATCAACATAGCTGCTAAAACAAGCGACTGCACCTGTCCGCCACCTTGACCCATCCAGACAAAAACCAAAAACCGTATGATGAAAGCAGAACCCACCAAAATAGCCAAGGCACCCATCACACAAAAAAACCTTAAAGGTCGATACATCATAAAAGAACGTATAATAACCGCCGCCGACCTACTCATATAACGCCACATACTCTTGAATAAACGGGATTCTCTTGTTTCAGGGTTTGTACGTATAGGCACAGAAGCAATTCCCGTCTTGTTCATTCCTGCTTGGATGATTGTTTCAAGCGTATATGTGTACTCATTCACCACGTTAATCCGCATAGCCGCGTCCCTGCTATATGCTCTGAAACCGCTGGGCGCGTCCGGCACAGTAGTCCCTGATGCAGTCCGCACGACCCAACTTCCTAGCCGTTGGAATTTCTTCTTCTTCCAAGAAAAATGCTCGGTTTCATCAATAGGACGCTCGCCTATTACAATGTCAGCTTGTCCATCTAAAATAGGAATGACCAGATTAGCGATGTCATCGCCGTTATATTGGTTATCCGCATCGGTATTGACAATGATATCTGCCCCAAGGCGAAGACAAGCATCTATCCCAGCCATGAATCCTCGAGCAAGCCCTTTGTTTCTCGTAAAACTGATTATGTGGTGTACGCCGAGTTCGCGGGCTATAGAGACGGTTTTGTCCTTGCTGCCGTCGTTGATTATCAGGTACTCTATTTCGTCAACGCCGTTGATTGAGGTAGGTAGGTCAGCAACGGTTTGCGGCAGGGTTTCTTCTTCGTTATAGCATGGGATTTGGATTATTAGTTTCAATTAGCTCACTCTCCTTTGTACTTCTGTTGTCAGCAATAACATATAGAAAAATAAACCCTGTTGTGAAAAATAAGTAGTATACATATCGGAAATCAATATTAGCACTAAGAATCAATAATGATATGGTGTGACCTATATTGGGAAGGAAAGCTAAAAGCCTACTATATAATCTACGACTTACCACGTAATACATCATAATAAAATTAATAATAACATATATACCTCCCCGCCATAATATTGGGGAAATAAAAGGAGAATCCGATGTGTACGCTAAAATATTATCTAAAAATTCCCTTATTGGATTATCCCAAGTTGCCTGAAATTCTACATAAGGATTCTTATTCCAAAAATTAGCCCTAGGCCACCAACGATTCGCAAGGTTGGGGCGTTGGACATCCCATACCGTATTACTCAACATTAAGTGACCTTGCAGTATTCTGAATGGATACCGTTGAAACATAGGCAGCCATGCTTCAAAAAGTTCTCGCGTATCTTGACCAACCGACAATGCTCGATATTCTTGCCAGTGTTCAGTTCTGAACCAATAATTAGACCTATTATAAGGTTGATAACTTTCAAGCCATTCTTCCATTGGCATCGCACGTTCCATTATTTCAAAAGACAACTCATTGAGACGTTCAGGCCCCTCGTAATAAGCTATGGTAGCAAGCCCTCTAAATAGGACAAAATTCATTAATCCTTCTGCTCCGGCAAAACCTTGTAAACTACGTACGTATATGTTATAACTAAAAAGCATTAAGAGAGTAACACACCCCGCAACAAGAAGTTTTCGCTGTTTTTTTATCAACACATACAAAAACATTGCAACCATACAGAAAATAAACGCGATAAAACCATTATGTCTAAGGGTACACATTGTGAAAAACGCGATTACTATTAAGGCGCAATCCCATTTATTAACGACATCATGTTCTACTATTTTTATCATTGCCACAACAGACAACTGTGTAGCTAAAGCAAACATTACGTCCTTCCACAATGTTACAGAATATATTCCTACCGTTACTGATGTAGCAAACAATATCGCAAATACAAAACAAAACTTTAACGACAAACCATACTTTCTGATAGTCCACAATGAAAAAACACACACAATACTCGAAAACAAAACTTGATGAAATGAAGTTTCGGCGGGTAACTGAGTTAATAATGAAGTTGCAATTAACCACCAGTTATGCGCCACAGGATGATGGTTCGACATTGGGCGTTCGCCTAAAACAATCAACCACTGGTGAAAAGAATCCACTGACATGTTTCCGGGAAAATATGCAACCCACCAAACCAACAAGCCGACAAACACTATTAAAAAAAGCGGGATTACCTCTTTCATTAACATTTTGGGAGTTTCGAATAACTTATTATTCAGCCTCCTTGCATTGTCAGTAAAATCCAGAAATACCAATATTCCGGCGTATACAAGAAAAACAACGAGAAAAGAGCCTGCAATAAGTTCACCGCTAATTAATATGTTTTCAATAACAAACGGTCGATAGAGTAAAGCAAAGCATGAATAAACGATAATAAATATAAAAAATCCAAGTCTCCATTTATTGTCAATGTGCTTCCTTATATAAGTAACATTGAACATATTCGGAATAACAGTGGTAATTATGCTTAAAATTATAAGAAAAAGGAATAATGAAAATAAATCCCAGCGAGAACTAAATAATGTTAGATTAAGTTGTATCAGAAAAAGGAGCCCTAAAACAACCCGGCTAAAGACCGCAACAATCTCATAAGCCACTATTTTTTTCTGCGTCAACACCCATATCAAAAAGAAATAAATCAAGATTGATGCTAGGTAAAACAAGCACATAACTACCATAGCAGGAAATAGTTCTGACAAACTTTGCTTATTTGTAAATCTACTCGGTATAAAAACACTTGTACTTATAAGCGACAAGAAAACGGCAATAAAGAAATATTCTCGGTTAACAGCTTGGAATAACTTGCGAAATATCCAGTCCGCAAAAATTATTACAGGCAGTAACATTAGAAAAACCAATATAACACTTATCGCATAATCGCTCAAATAACGCTCTGGTGTTACGAGAGTTATATGATGCAGAAGCTTGGTTTCATCTCCATCTGCAAACAAGTCAAATCGATACAACGCTTCAGAACATTCGACCTCAACTATACCACTCCAAGGATGTTGGGCAAATCCTATCACAATATCACCTGCTGGAAAATATAACATTAATTCAGCAGGCTGGTTACGATATGAAACAATCGCATTCCCATGAAAACGTCGTTCCCAACCATCACTTAACTTTATTCTAGACAAATTACTTACCCTGCCATTTACACTTACAGAATGAATCCATACTTCGGACGTATTATTTTTATTTTCTGTACTAATCTCACCTGTTGCGGAAACCCTCACCGGTATATTCACATTTGAAATAAACATATGCGGAAACGTTAAAACAAATATGTTTGCAATCAAAAAAGACAAAACAAAGCACATAAATATTTTTCTAAATTTTGCAGATGTATTTCTTGAAAAACAACAAATTGTTAGTTTCATTATTTTCTCCTAATGTTCAACACTGTTTGTAAATTTCTTTAGCCTGTACATGGCTTTATATATAATAGGAAACTTCTGTTTAATAATAAGTTTTATGCATCTAATAAGCGTATAGCGTAAACCAAACCGATTGGCTACATATTCCACATGACTATACGCATCCATTTCCTCACACCCTTGACTCTCCAAACTCAATCTATAGTCCTCTGCAACGACATAACAATCCCAAAAACAAGTGCAAATAGTCTTAAGCCTTTCTCTAGCAATGCTCTTTGGACTTCTATAAAACGTTTGCAAGGCTTCATGAAATCTTCCGGAAGAACCTTCCCAAGAAATCCATTCTTCAGATGTTTTAATTGCGTTTGTTTTAAGTTTATCAAGATACACTTTGTCTTTTTTCAGACGCGCAATCGCCGATACAACCCCCTTCTCATCATCGGTTTTTATTACAATCCCATTGTATTCGTTTTTTATATATTCATCATGTCCTGTTACATCATAGACAATGGCTGTTCCTCCACAGTGAAACATTTCAAGAGGCGGTCCGAACATCCCCTCTACATAACTTAGTTTAACTATTAAGTCACAGCTTCTATATATTATTGGTGTTTCTTCTAAAGGCACTTGAGAGAATACTCTATCAATACCTTTATATTCATTTATTTTAGAACTAGTTAAAAGCCACAATTCATCCACCCCAGCCTCTTGACACAATTCAATCGTTCTCGGAACATTCTTAAATTGTACGTCAATAGGTCCTTCAACCAATACACGAAAAATCCCAGGTTTTCTATGCTCATAGGCTTTACCATCAACTGAAAACAATAATTTATCTATTCCATTCGGAACAAGAACTGGATTTTGGCAATACTGGCCTTCGAGGGTAGACTTTATCCACACAGCTTCTGTAATTTGAAAAAGCGGCACTGTGTAGGTGGCATCAACTAACTGTCTTAATGGTTTATTAATAGCGGGATAAAACAATGATTCTATTGATTGTACAAAATATACATATCTATCTGCGTCTATGCTTTTCCCCTGATAGAGAGTTTTCCACCATGTAAAAATTGCTATATCGTAATGTTTGCTTTCTGATTTTTCGTACGTACTCCATTTTAGCTGCCTTGCCTGCTCAAACCATTTTATTTGCTCGCTTCTCAAAGGCATTTCTGTAACTATTGTTACATCCTCACCGGATTCGTGCAAATATAGTGCATGTCGGAATATCACGTGTGTGCCGCCACTAATTTCGGGGGAACCTAGGAAAAAACAAATTTTCATAATCTACTTTTTTCCTTTCTTAACTTATACAGTCCGTAGGGCTTCATTAAAAAGCTGAGCCCCGCGTTACTTAAAGTAATTGGCGCCCAAACCCCTTTTTGCAAAAACAGTTTAGGGTTTAACAAGAAACGTATAAGGTTGCTAACCTTTTTGATTAGCGAAATATCTACATCATTAAATCTCGAATATTCAAAGATACCAAAATTCTCATAGTGATACATAGCCCTAAATGTCTCGATTTCTTTAGATGTCGGAAAAAGCATCATGTTGGAATGAGATTTTTTGACTATGTCTTTATAATCCTCATAACCATATATTGTCATGCACACAGATTCACAAAGAAATAAAAAATCGTCATACATTCTTCTTTGAACGGGTTCAATTGTTTGCTTAAAAAATTCCAATTCAAGAGCTTCATTATGTGTAGAGGGTTTAGGCGTACCATCTACTAAGCAATACTGTAATGCACTTCCATGGTCTGCCATCAAAAGCATTTCGAAAATCGAACAATTTGCACTATAAATATGATAACCTTCACTACGTCTAGGTAATGTTCCATCAAATAATATCCCTTGTTTGGAATTTTTCTCACTGGCACACCCCTCAGTTACCAACCCCAAATAAAACCCTTTTACCTCTACATCTTCTTTTTCAAGTATTTTATAGATATTATCTTGTATGCTGCCCTTCCATCCAACGTCAACTAACCACAATCCTTCAGTGTGATAATCAACTCCAAAACTGTCCAAATATCCAGTAAAATTCTCTCTTTGCTCTGTTCGCGTAGTTTCATATATTTCATGAAAAACCTCTAAATGCATCAATTCTTGGAAAACTTCGTCTGTCGGAAAATCATTTGATTTTGTATTTATATCAGCATTAACCAATCTTGATATCTTTTTGATGTCTTCTTCGTTAAAATTCAAACTCGACAAAAAATCAAACGCTGAAATTTTCCTATACTGCCTAAATAGAACATCAAATTCTTCTTTATCAAGAGTTACAAGAGATGGCAAAAAAGTTGATTTTCTCGAAACTACAAGGTAATACGTATTAATCCTTGCTTCATCTCTGAAACATGATGCATCTTGATATGCTTCAAACAACTTCATTAAATATTGCCCTTCTCTGGAAAGGAAAAAAATATTCTTACACCCTTTTCGTTTAAGTGTTTCATATAGGCTTTGAGTAAAAGAGAACAGAGAGAAAATTATATTTTCAAATGGCTCTGACGTATTTCTCTTAACATCATCAAACACGCGGGCAATGTATTTTTTTGACAATATCTTCTTATTACTTTCATGATAGAACTTATGCTTAGAGGTAGCATCGGCTACATGAAGCCCCTTCATTCCTAATTTTCTAGCGTTAACAACGTCCGACACTTTGTTATCGCCAACCATCATTATTGTATTTGCCGAAATCTTAATTTCATTTAGAAAAGCATCATAAAGCCTTCCGCTTCTTTTTGATATCAGATAGTCACATGATATAAAAAAGTCTTCAAAGTAATGCAAAATTTCTAATTTACTGAAAATTTCTTTTATCATCCCTTTCGGCAAATAAAAATCAGAAACACAATACATGCGCTTTTTTTGATGTAGCATTTCAATAAGTGACAATATTTCTGGGTTAACGTACAAAACACGCAACTCCGCGGCAATTTCTTCTGCGTAACAAACCGTCTTGAAAGATTCTATCGATTGTTTAGGTTTAATATCAAGGTATATTTCTTCAATTAAATCATCATATCTGAACTCTAAATCATAACCCCTATTTTCATTTTCTTTACACAGCATAACTTCTACAGCATTTCTAACGCCATACAATTCTTCGGCAAGAATTCCCAAATCACAGGTTAAGACTACTTGTTTTGCCCATATCTTCTTCACGTATTCAGGGTGGACTTTTCTGGAGACTATTGTATCGAAGATATCAAAAGCTACAACATCAATGGCAGAATCTTCAACTACTTTGCTATAATCCATTCAAATCCTCTGCCTTTCTTTATTTTTTCATTATGGCGAATGACAAAATTTCATCATAAAACCATTCATCAACATATCCCGGACCGACACTTTTCAAAACTTTCGAAAATTCAGACATCGAATAGCCCAAAAATTTTCTCTTGAAATCCGATATATCTAGTTTTTCAAACCTGTTTAGAGCAATTTCTAGCTCATGATAGCTTACTCCTCGACCAAAACGCGCTAGCTTTTCTAACGTATTACGCTTATCCCCTTCAAAACGAAATGCCCCAGTCCCTTCCGATAGCTTATCTTCATTAAACACTTCATTGAAGCCGTCTCTTGTTGTATATTTCGCGTAGTCAACAGCCAGTTCATCTGGTAGCCAATGGAAAAAACTTGCTAAACTGGTATGTGAATCATAGTGCCAAAGCCTATTGGGGGCATCATAAATCACTATATACCCGCCATCTTTTAGCATATCGTATGTTTCCTTTATCGACTGTATCCGCTCTGTGTATGTTAAATGTTCAAATGTCCTTGAATAAATAATTAAGTCAAATCCCCCCCCCCCGGGAATTTGAACCAAATCCGCTACACCCAATTCTAAAAAATTAATATTTTCAAGCCCATATAATTTGCAACGCTTTTGTGCCATTGCTATATCTTTACTAGCAATATCAATGGCTACAACATCAGCCCCTTGCTCAGCAAATGCTAAAGTTGAAATACCTGTGCCACAACCAATCTCCAGTACACTTGCACCATTTAATGAGGTCAATGATTCTATCCATGGAACAACTTCAATTCTCAAATCATTCAAGTGTGTGTGCATGTGATGTTCTAAAATCATAGTACGCTCATCTTCTGATAACTGTTCTGAAGATGATTTACCATAATATTCTGCCAATATGTCCAGTAGTTTTTTTTCAGAATCCTCGCTTATTTTTCGGAAGTTTCGTGATATTCTTGCATAAATTCCGTGATATTCTTGCGGATAATTTGGTTCCGAAACTGTGTCGTCCACTTTCTCGACTGACAGATTTTCCGATTTCTCGTTATAAAACTGTTTTAATGCACCTAAAACAATGTTGTGTCCAACTTTCCAAATTCTTTGTTTCGCCCATCTATACAAACTACATCCCACTTTTCTTGTATTTTCTTAAAAATCGTTTAATCCTACTTAAAGCTCTTTTATCAAGAAGTGTTTTTTGGCTTGCTATTATTTCATCTTGTTTTTTAATTAACACGTCTCGCTCGTCTATCATTTTTGACTGAGATGTTATCAACTCAACCCTTTCATCTATCATTTTCGCTTGTGCTTCAATTATTTCATCTCGTCCATCAAACGAGCTTGGATATACAACGGATACCGCTTTAGGCATATAACCGTTTGATGAAAAATCCCAAATTCCTGCATAATAGCAATAGCTCCCGACATGTTTGGTGATTTCTTCCGGCACAATATATGTGTCTATTGAATTTATTGAGTTAACCATATCAATTTGCTTGCTACCATGATTTTCTTTGTTATACCCACTCACGCTATCCTTATATATCCGATTGTAATATCCTCTTAACTTTCCGGCTACTAACACGCTACTAGCATTTCCTAAGATGCTTTCCGCACTAACAATAAACTCATCTAGGCTGTATTTTCTCAAATGATAGGGGTTTTTTTCATGTTCTTCATAGTAATAGTGGTCGTTAGGGCAAGAAATTATTATTATACCATCAGGTTTAACTATTCTTTTTATCTCGCGTAAAAATGCTTCCGAATCCTCCACATGCTCTAATGCCTCAAAAGAAACGGCCATATCAAAAGAAGAATCCTCAACAAAAGACATGTTGGATATATTCGCTGATATATACTCTGTTTTTTCTCCACCGAATATATTTGAAGCTTTCTCAACACTATCTTTGTCTATATCAACCCCTAGTACATAATCCGCCCCCCAAGATACTAACAATTTTGAGCCGTAACCTTCGCCACATCCAGCATCTAGCACTCTTAGTCCTTTGCAATAGTTTTTTGCTATAATATATCTTGCAAGGTGTATGCTTGCTTCGTCAGCGTTGTATTTATTATCTAACGATAAGCGTTCAATAATCATAAGTAGCTCCTTATATATAACTATTTTACGTTGAATCTTAAATTAATCAAAAACCTTATAAAAGCTCGCCCCCAGTGATAGCGAGATAAAAAGTGTACTATTAAATATTTTACTGAAATACGTCCATCCCCTATAGTTATTGCTCTGACATTATTGTCAACGCTATCTGCAATATCACGAATAATACTCAAACTTGTTGAACGTAAAATCAAATTATCATCAATAATATTTTTTATTCCATTATCTCGTCTCCTGTACCAAAACCCAAACCAAACCAACCTAAGAGGTCGCATAGACAAAGAAAGCATTTTAAGCCACATATGCCAATCTTCGTTGATATATTTGCTTTCTTCGCAATATAGTCCAGCCCTAATTAATTCTTTTTTTCTTATAAGCGCCGTCTTGGTTAGCCAATTAACTTCCCGCATAAGTGCTGCGTTAAACGGCTTGCTCCACAAATACTCTTGTTTGTAAAAGCCTATGCAATCAGTATACCCCCATGAACATTCTGGGTGTTGTTCCATCAACACATAAAGTTTCTCAATATATTCAGGTTCTAATAAATCATCTGCATCAAGTGGTAGAATGTATTCGGTTTTTGCTTCCATAATGCCGACGTTTTGCGCACTAGCGATACCTCCGTTTATTTTATTTATCGTACGAATACGTGTATCGTTACTTGCAAGATTCTCTAAAAGCACCAATGAAGAATCGTCATCACTTCCATCATTAATTATAAGCCATTCAAAATCATCGAATGTTTGGTTTATCACGCTTACATATGTTTCTTCAAAAAACTCCCCCGCATTGTAAAACGGAGTAATTATACTCACCAAAGGATTGATGCTGCTGCGTTTAGGTTCTTTTATTTTTTTAGTTCCGGGTTGAATCAATTTCATCCCCGCAACAGCTCTTTATAATAGTTGCTTAGTTTGCTTATTTGGGTTTTTATGTCAAACTCACTTCCTTCGATTTTGCTATGTTGTTCACCCCTGCAAACTTCATTTTTTAGAGCAATAGATATTTTCTGTACCCACAAGTCTTTATCCAACTCCAAAAATTCAAGCTTTCCGGATACGTTCGCTTCTTGTGGGACCGCATTCGAGACTAATGCCTGCAATGAACAAGCCTGTGTTTCAATTACGGCAAGTGGTATCCCCTCAAACAAAGAGGGTAAAAGAAAGGCATCCATAGCACTCATATATGAACAAACATCATTAACTGCACCCGGAAAAAGGACTCTATCCTTGAGTCCCAATTTCTCCACTTTTTTTACAATTTCACAATGCATCTCACCATCTCCAACAAGCATCAAATATACCTCATTATTCACCTTGTGAATTTCATTAAAGACATCCACCAAAAAACTTTGGTTTTTTTGTTTGCAAAACCGCCCAACATTGCCTATTATTTTTTTATCTTTCAAACCATACTTCGTTCTAATTTCAAGTCTTCTTTTCTCACTAAAAAAAAATACATCTAAAGATACAGCATTATTTAATATAAGGGCATTATGCTTCTTTCCAAATAGATACACAGCCGCTTCCGCTGAACATGCCATTTGTTTATTTGCAACAAATCTTATAAATCGAGTCAGAACCCAGTTTCGTACAAATTTCCACTTTACATCTGCAAGCTTGGTATTATGACTGTGCATTATTTTATAGGGTACATTTTCGGCAAGTCCAAAGTAAAATACTGCACTGTTCGCTACATGCCCATGCACAATTTCATAATCATTATTCTTATAAAACCGTCTGAGCTTCTTAATGTACGCAATTGAATTTGAAAATGAGAGTTTTGGCATTACAAATATCCTCGAACCTTTACTTTCTATATAGCTACGAACCGTAGGTTTCGGTTCTTCATTAAGCATAAAATCAAATAAAATTTCATTTGGATTTAATCCTTCGTAATAATTCATTACAACCGAACTAACTCCGCTGTTTACATCAATTTTATCTAACACTTGAAGCACCCTAATTATCACGCGTATACACCTCGGCAACTCCATCTACCAAACCCTCGCGGATTATTTTCCCTCTTTCCAAGAGAAGTGCCTTTGAACACAACTTTTTTATTGTCTCTGTGTTATGTGAAACCATTAACACCGTTGCACCGCTTGAAAGCAGTTCATTCATGCGGCTTTCGCATTTCTGTATAAATAAATAATCACCTACACCTAGCACTTCATCTAAAATGAGTATATCTGTTTCCACATGAGTCGCTACTGCAAAACCTAAACGTGCATACATACCTGAGGAATAATTTTTCATCGGTACGTTTTCAAACTCCCACAATTCTGCAAAGTCCATGATGCTTTTATATCTTTCTTTCATAAAAGATGGCGAATGTCCAAACATCGCTCCGTTCATATAGACATTGTCTCTGGCCGAAAACTCCGGGTCAAAGCCTGCACCTAGTTCTAACAATGGTGCAATCTCACCATTTACGCTTATGCTGCCTTTCGTTGGCTTAAACACTCCTGCGATAAGCTTCAATAAAGTAGATTTGCCGGAGCCATTAAAACCCATGATACCCATAATCTCGCCACGTTTGACTTCAAAACTAACATCCCGCAGCGCCCAAAACTCCTCATAATTCAACCTGCCCTGCAAAGCCTTAACAACATACTCCTTCATCCCAAGAACCTTGTCCTTGTTCAGATTAAACATCATCGAAACATTCTCCACAGATATAACCGTATCACTCATTTCTCACCCACTATATATAAAGGATATACTTATCCTGTTTAACCATAGTCACATACAGCCCAACGCATAGCGCCAACAACGCAAATCCCAAACAAACCACATTAGCCCACAACCCCGGAATCACCCCATCCAACGCAAGCGACCGAAAAAAAGTCACATAATGAAACATCGGATTTAAGTGCAACAACTGAAACACCCTATCCGGCAATATCTCCACCGGGTACATTATCGGCGTAAGGAACATCCACAGCGTCAGCAAAACCCCGTACATATGCGATATATCCCTAAAGAACACCGCCATACTCGACAGCAGCATCCCCATCCCAAGCGCAAACAAAAACGTATAAAACAGCGGGATAGGCAGTAGCAATATAGTCCAATGAAACGGCGCGCCTGTCACAAACTGCACAAACAAGAACGCAATAAACGCAAAACCAAAATTCACAAGTGACGATGCAATCCGTGATGCCGGGAATACGTATTTGGGAACATATACCTTCTTTATCAAGTTTGCGTTTCCGATTATCGAGCCCATTGCTTGGCTTGTTGACTCGCTAAAGAAGTTGAAAAACAGCTGTCCGCTCAGCAAGTACACGGGGAAAAACGGAATCTCGTGCCGAAACAACATCGAAAATACCATAGTCATAACAAGCATCATCAGCAGCGGGTTAAGCACCGACCATAAAACTCCCAGTACACTTCGCCGATACCGCGTTACAAAATCACGCTTCACCATCAGAAACAACAAATGCCGGAATTTCATGAACGTCTGCCACTGCATTTTGATGTAGTCCCATTTTGTTATGGCTACCAGACAGAACACCGCTAAAATCGATACCGTCACACCAAGAATTAGCGAGTACAAAATCTGCAAACCTCTATGACCGATATACGCTGCTTCCATCCCTAGCGGCAAATACAGGAACGACAGCACAAACAGTACCGCTGATAATCCTAGTGTTATTCCCGCATA
>Ga0209755_10003444_pt1 | contig 19838 bp, 19 predicted proteins | sample TergutCo191P1_FD_187301 | JGI IMG/M metagenome (GOLD analysis project Ga0209755, IMG submission 187301) | Cornitermes sp. P1 segment gut microbial communities from Petit-Saut dam, French Guiana - Co191P1 (SPAdes) (version 2) | ecosystem: Host-associated > Arthropoda: Insects > Digestive system...
CGGACGCGTAAACCCAGTCGTTGTCTTCGCCTATCCGAACTACCCTGCCGGTCACGCCGTCCCTGCCGCTCCCGTCCCATCCCCATGACCAAAGCGAGCCGTCGATTCTTATGGCGACGTTGTGACTGTGGCCGGCGGAAACGAAGGCCCAGTCGTAAGCCGCGCCCACTCGGCCGGGGGCGGTGCGCGCAAGGAACTCCGAGTGGTTCTGGCCGTTCCTGCCAAGTTGACCCCAAGTATCGCCCCCCCAAGTCCAGAGCGAGCCGTCGATTTTGATCGCTGCGGTGTGGTGGCCCCCCGCGGACGCCGAAGCCCAGCGGTTCCCGTCGCCTATTCGCGTGGGGACGTTGCGCTCGCCCATGGGCCTCACCACCCTGAGTCTGTCGCCGTCATGGCCGTCGCCAAGCTGCCCCCGACTGTTGCTTCCCCAAGCCCAAAGCGAGCCGTCCGCCCTGATCGCCACGGAGTGATAGCTGCCCGCGGAAACCGAAACCCGCGGTTCCAGCCAATCCCCGAGTTCCGCGTCAATCCGCACCGGCTCCGCGCTGAAGTCGCCCTCGCTTCGCCAGTCGATCACCGTGACGGGGTCGGGATTCCCTTCCCAGTTCCAGCCCCAAGCCCAGAGCGAGCCGTCCGTCTTGGCGGCGACGGTGAAGCTGTTCCGCGCGAGCGCGCTCGCCCAGTCCGAGCTTTCCCCTATTTGAACGGGAAGGTGTCCGTAGCGCATGATTGATTCGGTGTACCCTTGGCCATGATGGACTTTCGAGCCCCACGCCCACAACGTGCCGTCTTCCCTTATCGCCACCGAGTGCCTGTCGCTCGCCCACACCCGGGCTCCGGCCCAGCCATAGTCCGAGCCTATGCGAACGGGCGCGTTGCTGCCCGGGCCGTATTCGGCCACCCGATTGCCGCGGTTTGTTCCCCAAGCCCAAAGCGACCCGTCGGCCTTGATCGCGACGCTGTGGCCTGAACCGGCCGTCGCGGAAACCCAGTCCGAATCCTCGCCCACCTGCCTAGGGCGTGAGGAGTGGAAAACTCTGAAGGTGACAATGTCGTAAAGCTGCCCCCATTCCCAAAGCGTGCCGTCCGCCCTAATCGCGACGGAACGTCTGCGGCTGCCAGCCGACACGGAAGCCCATGTGGAATCGGGGAGTACCCGAACGGGGCGGAGGGCGTGGGTCGTGCCGCCGATGCCAAGTTCCGCGCTGTCGTTTATGCCCCATGCCCACAGCGAGCCGTCCGTTCGTATTCCAAAGGTGAAGGTTCCGCCGCCATCCACGGTCGCGTAGCCGCCGGTGGTCACGTAGGCCCAGTCGTAGGCGTTGCCCACGCTGACCCCTGACCTGACCGGCGCGTCGTGGTGATTTCTGGTGCCGTCGCCGATCCCCCCGAACCAATTCCTGCCCCAAGCCCAAAGCGACCCGTCGGCCGCGATGGCCCTCCAGCCTCCGTCGGCGAGGAATGCCCAGTCGAGGTCCCCCTGCTGCTCCCACGAGTCGCGCGGCACGATTGCCGGGGCGCGGTCGTCCGCCTGCGCGGAAACCCACGCCGGCGAGATGCGGATGGTGGTTTCCCCCGGCCGCGTCCAAGCCGGGAACACCGGCGCGGCTTCGTAAGCCGGGGCCGTCTCGGTCGGCGCGTGTTCGGCCCCCGGCCCGGCCGTGTCCGGGGCTGCGGTTTCATAGAGGCCAGGCTCGCCGTCGTCGCGGCATCCAGCCAAAGCCAGCGTCAGCGCAAGCGCCGCCAGGATTGCCGGCGTTTTCCGGAATGCGGCTTTGATTGCATGAGGTTTTTGGTGTCCGGTTCCCATCATTGGATTTCCCCCTTGTCACCAGTTTAGCAGAGTTCCGCCGGCAAGTCCCCCCACATCGCCCCGAATGACTGGTGCCTCACGGATCAGTCCATCCGCATCTCCAGTAGCACGAATGCCGTCCGCGTCCGCTCGGCGACCCTGTAGTTCACCCGTTCGAAGGCCTGTTCCGCTTCGATGTCCCGGAACGTCCGGGTAAAGTCGTACTGATACCACCCGTCGGCCAGGGGTCGCAGGTTTGCCGCCGGCATCTGGGCCGCGGCGGTTGACAAAGGCCTCGTTCTGGATATGCTTGTATGCGGAGGGTTCGGGATGGGCGAAGCGTTGCGGAAAGAGGATGCCGAGGCCAGATACACATACGCCGACTACAAAGGCTGGGATCTAAAGCCCGGGGAACGCTACGAGCTTATCCACGGCGTAGCCTACGCCATGTCCGCTCCAAGCACGTATCATCAGTTGATTTCCGGGGAGATATTTAAGCAGATAGCCGTCTATCTTACGGGCAAGCCCTGCAAGGTGATTTCCGCGCCATACGACGTAAGGCTGTTTTACGAGGAGGACGAAAGCGACGAGGAGCTTGTCCAGCCTGACATCTCGGTAATCTGCGACAGGGAAAAGCGTGGGCCGGAAGGTTGCCGAGGCGCGCCGGACATGGTGGTGGAGATACTTTCCCCTTCGAACACCGCCATCGGCATGGAGGATAAGTTCCACCTTTACAAGGACGCCGGCGTAAGGGAATACTGGCTGGTGAATCCCAACAAGAAGACCCTGAAAGCCCATTTCTTTGCGGACGGGCAAATCCTTATCCGCAGCTACACCGCAACCGACAAAGCCGAGGTCGGCATCTTCCCCGGGTTCTCCGTGGATCTGGGACCGGTTTTCGTCGAGGACGTTTAGGGGCACGGTCCCACGCCTGCTCATCCATCGCCTAGGGCTTCAACGCAAGCGCTGTCGCCCCCCTACTCGCCAAGCTGTGAAAGAGGTATGGCCCCTGGGCTGCTGTCCTGGCCCTCGATGCGGGCAAATTCCTCCAGCAGTTCCTTGCCCTTGCGTGACATTTTCTCGGGCACACGCACCATAAGTTTAATGTACAGGTTTCCTCGGTGGTTCCCCATGGGGACACCCTCGTCCCGAATGCGCAGCATCTTCCCGTTCTGGGTGCCGGCTGGTACCTTGACCTTTATCGTCTTGCCGTCAAGGGTGTTAACGTGAATGTCCGCACCAAGTGCGGCCTGGGTTACCGAGACCGGAACCGCACAGTACAGATCGGTATCCTGCCTTTCGAAATACTCGTGCGGCTTTACCCGTGTCACCACGTACAGATCGCCGGGGGGGCCACCGCTGGGGCCGGCGTCGCCCTGCCTGGGAATCACCAGGTGCTTGCCGTTTTCCACCCCGGGGGGAATGGTCACCATAAGCTTCTGCCGTTTTTTCTGGGTGCCGGAGCCGCCGCATTCCATGCAGGGCTTTTCTATTATGGAACCCTGCCCCCTGCAAGTATGGCAGGTGGATGCCAGCGAGAAAAACCCCTGGCTGTGCCGCACCTGCCCTGAACCGCCGCATGTTGGACAGGTCTTTCTGCCCATGCCGTTTGCCGCCCCGGTGCCCTTGCAACCGGTGCAGGTCTCGTTGTGGGAAAACTGAATCTCGACCTTGGTGCCAAAAACCGCATCCTTAAAGGGAATCTCAATGTCGTAGCGCAGGTTCGACCCCTGCCTTGGCCCACCCTGGCTAGACCTACGAAAATTTCCGCCGCCAAAACCACCGCCGAAAATGCTTTCGAAGAAACTGCCAAGATCGCCGCCGCCGAAAATATCCTCGAAACCGCGGAAATTTCCCCAGTCATGCTGGCCGCCACCCATCCCGTCAACGCCGGCAAAGCCGAACTGATCATAGGCGGCCTTTTTCTTTTCGTCGGCAAGCACCTCGTAGGCTTCCGTGGCTTCCTTGAACCTGTCCTCCGCTTCCTTGTTGCCGGGGTTTTTGTCGGGGTGATACTGAATAGCCAGCTTGCGGTAAGCCTTTTTTATGTCATCCTTCGAGGCGTTCTTCTGTACGCCAAGAACCTCGTAATAGTCACGTTTCGCCATCTTTCTTGGGGACCGAGAGTCGGAGACTGGGGGTCGGGACAGTCCAAATTGCTTGGACTGCGTTCCCTAGTCCCCGATCCCTCATTCCCTACTCCCCCTTTTTGTCATCGTCAACAACTTCGTAGTCCGCATCTTCCGCACTCTTCGTGCCGGCTCCCATGGAACCGCCGTCGGCCCCGGAAGACGTGGAACCTCCGGCATTGGAACCGGCGCCGGGTTGCTGGTCGGCACCCGCCTGCTGTTGCGCAGCCTGCTGTTTGTAAATCTCCTCGGCAATTTTGAAGGACACCTGCTTGAGCACCTCGGTCTTGTCCTTGATCGACTGGATGTCGCCACTTTCAAGAACCTTGCGAAGATCGGCAATGGCTTCCTCGGCCTTCGCCTTGTCCTCGGCGTTTACCTTGTCGCCCAGTTCCTTTATGTTCTTTTCGGTGCTGTAGATCATGCTGTCCGCCTCGTTGCGAACCTCGGCCTTTTCCTTCTCCTTGCGGTCCTCCTCGGCGTGAAGCTCGGCCTCCTTGACCATGCGATCGATGTCGCCGTCGCTAAGGCCGCTGGAGCTTTCGATGCGGATCTTCTGCTCCTTGCCCGTGCCAAGATCCTTCGCGCTGACGTGGACGATGCCGTTTGCGTCGATGTCGAAGGTAACCTCGATCTGGGGAACGCCCCGTGGTGCCGGCGGAATGCCGACAAGATCGAAACGCCCCAGTATGCGGTTCTGGTTCGCCATCTCACGCTCGCCCTGCAAGACCTGAATGGAAACGGCTGTCTGCCCATCGGCGGCTGTGGAGAAAATCTGGCTCTTCTTCGTGGGAATCGTGGTGTTCCGTGTAATAAGCTTGGTCATTACGCCGCCGAGGGTCTCGATGCCCAGCGAAAGGGGCGTTACGTCCAGAAGCAGCACGTCCTTTACGTCGCCGCCCAGAATGCCGGCCTGAATCGCCGCACCAACGGCAACGGCCTCGTCCGGGTTTACGCCCTTGTTCGGCTCCTTCTTGAACAGATCCTTGACGATCTGCTGCACAGCCGGAATACGGGTCGAACCGCCGACAAGGATTACCTCGTCAATCTGTTCGGCCGTAAGGCCGGCGTCTTTCAACGCCCTAATGCACGGTTCCTTCGAGCGTTCGAGCAGGTCGGAAACCATCTGCTCGAATTTCGCCCTGGTAAGGGACTTCTGCAGATGCTTTGGGCCGCTCTGATCGGCGGTTATGAAGGGCAGGTTGATTTCGGTCGTCTGCATCGCCGAAAGCTCGATCTTCGCCTTTTCAGCCGCCTCGCGCAGGCGTTGAAGGGCCATTCTGTCCTTGCCAAGATCTATGCCGCTGTCGTTCTTGAACTCGCTTATGAGCCATTCAAGGATTTTAAGGTCGAAATCGTCGCCGCCAAGATGCGTGTCGCCGTTTGTCGATTTTACCTCGAAAACGCCGTCGCCAAGTTCCAGGATGGAAATGTCGAAAGTACCGCCGCCCAAGTCGTACACGGCGATGGTCCTTTCCTTTTTCTGCTCCTTGTTGAAGCCAAAGGCCAGCGAGGCCGCGGTCGGCTCGTTTATGATGCGCTTTACCTCAAGCCCGGCGATTTTGCCGGCATCCTTGGTCGCCTGTCGCTGTGCGTCGTTGAAGTATGCAGGCACGGTAATGACTGCCTCGGTGACGGTTTCGCCCAGATAGTCCTCCGCGGTCTGCTTCATCTTCTGTAGGACGAAGGCGGAAATTTCCTGCGGGGAATACTTCTTTCCGCTTATGTCAACACGAACGTCGTCGCCCTGCTCCACGACATGGTAGGGGACATGTCTCATTTCGCTCGAAACCTCGGAGAAACGGCGGCCCATGAAACGCTTTATCGAATAGACCGTGTTTTCCGGGTTCGTGATCATCTGATTCTTGGCAGGCTGCCCCGTGACACGGTCACCCTTGCTTGTGAAACCGACAATGGAAGGCGTTGTCCTGCCACCCTCGGAATTCTGAATGACGACAGGTTCGCCGCCCTCGAGGACCGATACGCACGAGTTGGTGGTTCCAAGGTCGATGCCGATTATTTTTCCCATTGTTTTCCTCTCCTTACTTCACTATATTGAATTTGGTAGCCGGGTAAAACCCTTCGCCAATGGCGCTTAGCTTTGCTCCTCACCATCCCCCGGCATAAGCACCTTGACTTTCGCCGCACGGATAACCCTATCTTTTAGCGTGTAACCCTTCGCAAAATCCTCCAGAACCGTCGGCTCCTGGATATCGGGGGATTTTTCCATGAACATTGCTTCGTGGAAATTGGGATCGAAAGGCTCGCCTTCGGAGTTGAAGCGTTTAAGCCCCCACTTGCCTTCAAGCAGGCCGACGAGCCGTTTCTCGATCATGGAAATACCGTCCAGCATCGCCTTCCCAGCCGGCAGATCGACCAGCTCGGATGAGGCTTCCGCGGACTGAATCGCCCGTTCGAAGTCGTCTATTATAGGGATGATATCCAGAAGCAGGCTTTCGTTGGCAAATTCGATGGACTTCTGCTTCTCCTGGTTCATCCGCTTGCGGAAATTCTCGAAATCGGCGGCCTTTCGAAGCAACTGCTCACGGGTTTCGGCAAGCTGCGCCTCCACCTCCGCCAGCTTTGCCTCCATCTCGCCGGTTTCCTTGCTTGCCTCGGGTTCTTCCGGCGAATTTGCGAGATCGGGTTCATCCCCGTCGCCTTGAAGGAAGCCCCCCGTCTCCTCGGCATCAAGCCATTCCTTTATGATTTCCTCTTCCGAAACCTCGCCCAAAGCGCCTTCGCCCCCAGGAGCGTCTGTTTCGTGAATATGCTCTTCACCGGCATTTTGGTGTGCCCCGGAAGCTTTCTCTTCCTGCATTTCGTTATCCCCAGCGTTGAATTGAGACATGGACATCGCTCTTCCTACAAAAATAGTATTATTCGCCCGGGCCCTCACACCCCTGCACTATTCTTAAAAAATACTAAAATCCGGCGTTAGGGTCAAGAAAAAAAAGGCCCTTTTTCGCTCTTGTGGGCCGTTTTACGTGTTATACTGGACAAAGGGGGAAACCATGCTGGGAATAGGCGTTACGGGAATCGGGAACATAAGCAAAATCTACCTGGACAATCTTACGGGGATGTTTGCCGACAGGGTAAAGTTAAGGGCCGTGGCTGACATTGCCTTTGGCCGGGCGGAGAAGGCGGCTGCGGACTATGGGGTACGGGCGTTCGATACCCTTGGGGAAATGCTGAAAAGCCCGGATGTAGGCCCGAAAATCGATATCGTGCTGAACCTTACCCGGCCGGAGCTTCACCATACGGTCGCTCTTGCCGCGATTAAGGCCGGTAGGCACGTCTACAACGAAAAGCCCTTCTGCGAAAAGCCCGAGCAGGCCGTCGAGCTGCTCCATGCCGCACAGGAAAAAGGGGTCAGGGTCGGTGGAGCGCCGGACACATTTCTTGGTGCAGGCATACAGACCTGCCTAAAGCTTATCGAGGACGGCTGGATCGGGCGGCCCGTCGCCGCGACCGCATTCATGGCTAGCCGAGGCCCCGAGCATTGGCATCCCTCGCCCGAATTCTTCTACAAGGTCGGCGGCGGCCCGATGCTCGACATGGGGCCGTACTATCTTACCGCCCTGGTAAGCCTTCTTGGGCCGGTTTCCAGGGTTTGCGGCAGCGCCCAGATTGGCCTAAAGACCAGAACCATCACCAGCAAGCCGCTTTACGGCAAGGTCGTCGATGTCGAGGTTCCCACCCACGTCGCCGGCGTGCTGGATTTTGCTTCCGGGGCTGTGGGGACGATCATCACAAGCTTCGAGGTGTACTCCCACTCGCTTCCCCGAATCGAAATCTACGGAACCGAAGGCTCCATGCAGGTTCCCGACCCAAACACCTTTGGCGGCCCCGTGCACGTAAGGCGTTTCCGTGACGAGGAATGGCACAAAATCCCCCTTTTCGGAAGCTACGGCGAGAATTCGAGGGGCCTTGGAGTCACCGACATGGCCATGGCGATAGGGGAGGGCCGTCCGCACCGAGCCTCGGGCGAGCTTGCCCTTCACGTACTTGACGTGATGCACGGTATACACGATGCCTCGATTTCCGGAAAATATTACAAGGTCAGGAGCAAGTGCAAACGACCGATGGCGATGTGATATACTTTGGAGGCAAGAGGGCAATATGAAACGGAATTTTTTGCGGTTAGCGGTAATCTTTGGCCTGGTGCTGGTACTTGGGCTGGCATTGGTCGGCTGCGATCAGTCGGCGGAGATATTCGTCGAAAACCGCAGCAATGTCGTTGAAACAGACCTAAGCGTAAGGGTTCAGGTTTGGGGAGCCGGAGGCGGTGCCACACCGTTGAGGGAGGAAATAGTCCCCTTTGGGTTTACCGTGCCGTTCTCGCTGAATGCGGGAGATTACAGGGTTAGGGTAACGCCCATTGGCCTCGACGGTCGCCCCCTTGACCGACACTTTTGGTTCCCACATGACGAGCGGGCTTTGTTCATGAGCGGCGTTTTCAGGCTTAGGTTCGACGGGCACACGTTGACACGCACGAACTAGCGTTTCGGGGATATTTTCGCCTATCACTCGCTATCTCAACTCCGAGCCTCCAACTCCTTTGGGATTTACGGTCATCTACACCCCTTCACGGGGCGCTGTTGGTTGATTCCCTGTTAAGCTTGCCCACCCGATACGCAAGTATCTGCTTGATATCATTGATAACCTCCTCCTGAAACTCCTCCATGGTTCCGGCCTTGGATGAGGGGTAGAATTTGGTCGAAAAAAGAGCCGGAGCGTCAATTTCAAGGGCGGCGGCTATACGTTCAAGCATTTCCGGGGTGGGGAACTTCTTTTCTTTTTCAATCATACCTACGTAATGGGTCGATGTGCCCACTCTTGCCGCCAGCCTTTTCTGGGAAATTTCCAAAGCTTGCCGCCGCATCTTCATGTTAAAAGCCAGTACCGATCTAAGATTTGTCATACCCCCACCTATACTTAAAACTATTTTTTATGTTCCGAAAGGACTTGACCACCTTCCGTAAAGTATGTAAAAATCTGCCTAATAGGAAGCAGTAGCATTTTCTAAGTGCGGTTGCCTCCCAGCACATCATGAATAGTAGCCCGTATGGGTTGCTCAGACAAAAAGGCTGTGTACCAGTTTTATTCCAAAAAGTGTGCTTTTGTGAATTCTGGTGTGGTCTAATGAAAGGAGAAAACTATGGCAAAAAAGAGTTTTGGATTGGTAATGCTGGTGGTTGTACTGGCATTTGGATTGTCGCTTACTAGCTGCGCCCATTATGTAACGAGAAATGGGATAGTAACACCAGTTGGGGCTTTTACGTCTGCCAGCATCATTGAGGGTAGACCGGTCATTGCTTCATACCAAATTATCTTCGGCTTGTTTACTGTTGGGTATGATGATTTTTTGAGGGCCACCGAAGGTCAGGATATTGATATAATCGACAACAATATCATTGGAATTATCCGGACAATAAGGGCCGTGCAGAGATCTGGTGCCGAGTAGACTCATTTCAGGTTTTTATAGGGTAACAATCTGCGCCTCCCTCCTCAATGGCACACTCACTGTAGGTGGAGGGAGGGCAGTTTTGCACCCAATATCAGCACCGCCAAACCCGAGATGCTTGGCGCAACGGTACGCTGAAACAGCAAGGGGGCATGGAAAAGGGTTGCCTGTGACGGACACAGAGCAGGAAACTATATTCGCGACGATGATGGTATCTGGAGTTGAAACTCCAGATGAGCCGTACCATGCGAAGACGATTTAAAACAGGTCCTGTATGGGACTTGAAAATAAGTCTGCGGAGACTTGAACACCGCAAAGGAGAGTTTGTATGAGTTTGAGGAAGAGTTTTTTTGTAAAAGGTGTTTTGGCGGTATTATGCCTTGCAGCCCTGAGCGTTGCAATTCCACAGGGAACGGGTTTTGCACAGGATAATTATACTTCCCAGCAGGAATTTCGATGGACTGTTACTATTACCTACGTATGGTCTGGCGCTCCTAATAATCGCAGGTCACATACCCGTATAGTTTGGGCTAGAGATGCAGCTACAGCCAGAATAGATGGAGAAGAAGCATTTTTGCGAGAATTCCCCCGACGTCGCATTCTTAGTGTAACTGCGGATCGATAAAAGGAGCTTTACAGTGAAGAAAAAAAACATTTTCATGCTGGGATTGCTAATGATTCTGATGGTATTCAGTCTGGTTATGCTTGGATGTGGCAACAGATGTGCGAACTATGGTCATTGTTTCCTGACGACAAATGCCAGTGGGGACGCTAGCTGGTCCATATGCGGCAACAGAAGGTGTAGTGCTGCTGCATCCCCTGGCACGAGGCCGAATCTAAACATAACTTGCAATTGCTAACGTACTGAGGTTGTAAATTCAAAAGCGTCAGGTGCTAAAATCCAAATGCTCCTGACGCTTTCCTACAAACCCATGAAGAAGCCGAAGATCAGTTCCGCAGCCTCGGGCAGTCCCTCGTGTCCGTGGTTGGGGTAGATCTCGCAGGATTTCCTCGCCGTTATTCTGTTGTACGCCGCAAACTGGGTGGACGGAGGACAAACGCTATCCATCAGGAGAATCATGCGGTGCCAGTCACCACATTTCAAGCAGTGGCAATTCCGTGACAAAGTATGCAATATGCAGCACAATTGAATACAAGGAGATGGAACATGCCGTTGTTGCAGGTCAGGGACTTTCCTCATGAATTATATGAAACGATATCGCAAGTAGCGAGTGCGGAAAACCGCAGTGTTCCGCAGCAGACCATTGTCCTGCTTAAAAACGCTTTGAACGCAAACCAAGAGCGAAAAAAGCGGCGGGAAACCGTGTTGCAGGAAATCGATGATTTTAATATAGAAAACGCAAATAGCCTTCCCGATCCAACGGTGCTAATCAGGGAGGGGCGCAACCGATGATTATCGTGCTGGACTGCGATGCGGCAATCGAAATCGTGTTTAACCGCACTAAAGGAAAATCACCTGGAATCCTTGCACGAGTCGATGCGTCTAAGCTGCTCGACCTATGACATGCTGTATTTGACCATCGCACGAAGAATGGGGGCGACTCTCGTTACGTTGGACAAATCACTCAACACAATTGCGGAGAAAGAGGGAATCGACACTGTGCGTTAGTGGTGCAAGCGTCGGGGTGGGACGGGTAGCCGCAGTCGAGTACGACCAGTTCCCGATGCCTCTGCCAGAAACTTTCCATGCCGCGAAGGCTGTCGGCACTCCTACAAATCCATGAAGAAGCCGAAGATCAGTTCCGCAGCCTCGGGCAGTCCCTCGTGTCCGTGGTTGGGGTAGATCTCGCAGGATTTCCTCGCCGTTATTCTGTTGTACGCCGCAAACTGGGTGGACGGGGGACAAACGCTATCCATCAGGGTGATAAACATGTAAGTCTCGCCTTTTATCCTGGGGCTTAGGTTGGCCACGTCTATATACCCAAGCGTCTCGAACATCGCATCCATGCGCTGCTGCCGAGGGTCGGTGTTGCGGATATAATAGGACAGTTCCTCGTAGGCATCCTTGAACAGATCCATTTCCCAAGTTCGCCTGTAATCGGACAGGAAGGGGTAGACGGGGGCGTTTCTTTTGACACGGGGTTCCAGGGCGGCACAGGCCAGGGTTAACGCTCCGCCCTGTGACCATCCCGTGGCCCCCACCCTGTTTTCGTCAACGAAGTCCATGCCCATCAAAATCCTGGCGACCTGGGCGGTGTCCAGAAAGACGTTGCGAAAGAACAGCTTGTCGGGATCGTTCCCCCCAAGTCCGCGGATAATGTGCCCACGCAGGGTGTTCCCCGAAACGGAAAGGTTGTCCTGGGACTGCCCCATCTGACCCCGGACATCCATCGCAAGAACCGCATAACCGGCGTAAGCGTAGGGCAGCTTGTCCACCCATCCACCAGAGTTTATCGAGTATCCGTGGAACATGGCTATAGCTGGGATTTTTCCCGTCAGGTCCTTGGGGCGCAGGAATTTGCAGCACACTCGTGCGCCGCCGACACCAGTAAAGTACAGGTAATGGCATAGAACCCCGGGAGCAGAAAACTCCGCAGCCTCCAATGTATAGCCAGTTCCGACACCGTCCAGTTCGCACAGGGCCCTTTCCCAATATGCGTCAAAATCCTTTGGTCGTGGGCTGGAACCTTGGTAGGTTTGGAGTTCTTTTAATTGGAAATCGAGCATGGGCATGGCTTTTCCTCCTTAGCCCAGTATTTTTTTTATGTCCGCCTCCATGGCTTCCGGCTTTTCGGTTGGCCCGTAACGCCCAACGACATTTCCGTTCCGGTCGATTAGGAATTTGGTGAAATTCCATTTTATGTTCTTCAAGCCCAGGAAGCCCTTTCGCTGGCTTTTCAAAAACCCATACAAGGGGCTTTCGTTTTTGCCGTTCACTTCGATCTTTGCAAAACGTGGGAACATGGTACCGTAATTCACGGCACAAAAATTGTCAATCTCGTTTGCCGTTCCGGGTGCCTGATGCGCAAACTGGTTGCAGGGGAAATCGAGGATTTCAAATCCCCGCTCCGAATAAGCGCCATACAGTTTTTGCAAGCCAACATATTGAGGGGTAAACCCGCAGGCCGTCGCGGTATTTACGATCAAGAGAACCTTCCCTTTGAATAAATCCATCGGGACATCCTGCCCTTTCGAATCCTTGACCGTGAAATCATAGATTGTCATTTTCCACCCCCAAATTGTGGATATGTATAGTCATACTTGCTTGCGAGGAGATTTTCGCCCGTAAAGGCAGAAACCTATCTCATCGTGCCATTTTGCTGGGTTTCGGCGTAAACGTCAAGGCTCTTTGAACGAAAGGCAAAACGCTGGATAGATGCAAGCGATTTCCATGCGATGCTACAAAAGATTGCTGGAAAGCATATGGCGTGGTATCATAAACATACATCCGAAGGGTGAGGAGCCGTCATGAAAAAAGTGCATGTGGGGTTCGGGTTTCACGTAAACCTGTACCACTCGTTTCGGGAAGACACCAACGACCAAAAGGGCTTTGCCGGGGACATCCGGGTTATCAGGCACATTATCGACGTGCTGGATCGGTACAATGGTAGCGGTGTCCCCGTAAAGGCGACCTGGGATTTCGAAAACGCCTTTTCGCTGGAAGACGTGCTGCCCGTTCACGCTCCCGACATAATCGAAAACGTCCGCAGACGGGTACGGGAATGCGGTGACGAGCCGATTCTGATGGGCTACAACAACGGGGCGATGGCCGCAATGACCAGGGACGAGCTTGAGGCTTCTGTGAAATGGGCGATATCGAACGACAAGGGTTCCGGCCTGCTCGACGTTTTCGGAAAATATGAACCGGTGCTAAGGCCACAGGAGATCATGTTTAGCCCGTCACAGGCATTGTCGTATGGCGATATGGGTGTAAGCGCATTGTGCCTTTACTATTCGGCGGTACCGTTCGATGGGTTCCGCACGCTTATTCCGCTTTTGCCGGAAAAGTTCGCCTTTAATCCGCTCAACTACAGGTATAACGACCACAGCATTACGGTTATACCCACATACAATAACGGCGATCTGCTGGACTTCGGTTCGATAGGCTGGCTTGCAAAGAAACTTCACAACAAACAGAAACGGGGTGAAATCGATACGGATGTTTTTATCTTCATTAACATGGATGCGGACAGCGAGTTTTGGTACGGATACAATTATCCATTTCCGCTTAGCAAACTGCCCAATCTTTCGGGCATAGGCGGCTTAATCGGCGAACTTGCCGGGTTGCCCTTTGTGGAGTTCGATACGCCTGGGAATTACCTTAAAACGCATCCGGCGTTGAAGGACATAACTTTTACGCAGGACATAGCGGATGGCAATTTCGACGGTTTTTCCAGTTGGAGCGAAAAACCGTTTAACCGCCAGATTTGGACACGCATCGAAAGGGCCCGTGCCTTAAAACCAAGGGAAGGGCTTGAAGGGGAAGCGTTCCTTAAACGCATACGGCTTTTATCGACAACGCATTTCGGACTTTCAACCCCGCACCTGAATGTACGAAGGGAAAAGAAGGCCCTTGATTTATCGCAAGAGATGCTTTCATGTATGGGAAAGGACGACGGCAATACATCATGGGCAGGGGGAGAGGCTGGAAATGTACGGTTCTGTCTGCCGCAATCGGGGAAAAAGTATAACGGTGATTCCACTCGTACTATATCAGCGGAGCATATGTTCAAGACCGATTTTCCGTGCATACAATACCGTGGCACGGAATTCCGCACGGAAAACATGAAACAATCGGAAATATGTTGCGAGGTTGCCGGTTACAAGCTTTTGGGTACATTGTACGAGGCGGAAATAAACCTGCCTGCTCAAATTGAAAACGGAACTTACAAACTTGCCCGTTATACCGTGGATGGGCTTGACGGGATTTTTTACTCGCTGAAAATAAAATACCCGTATACACGTGAGGAAGCCTACGTTTTTAACGACATAGCGGCATTGCAAAGAACACAGGATGACGGCTGGATCGAAGTATGCCCGATTGAGGTTGGCGCAGGTTCCGCACGGGGCGCTAAAATAATAAAGCGCAACTACGAGGGCGATATTTCCATGTACAGCCTGGATGACTTCGCCAGGGCGGATGCGCTGAATGCGGAACTGGATTCGTTTAATCATCAGGTGACAAATGGCGTTGTCGGGGTGCAAAACGATGACGGCGGTTTTTTGCTTGCGACGCAAAAACAGGTGGCAAATTCCATGGCCTTCTGTCCAATGCGTATCAGAAACGGCGGCCTGTATTTGAATCCCTTTGGCACGTATTACGGGAAGCAAAGGCATCATGCGACACACGGCAACGGACTTGGCGCACAGGTTGCGGTGTATTCCGCTCCGCAGTTCTTTCCGCTTGCGCCTTCATATAACGGTGCAACGGAAGAATTCCTACTGGGGTTTTTCCCGTTCGAAAAAGAGCCAGACAAAGGCGTTTGGGAACAGGCGATAGGGTTTTGCGAGGGGAGCATACCGCACGATGAAATAACGAAGGACTTTTGCGTTTCGCACAAGGCCGTCACTACTGACATAAACGCAAACTGCAAAAAGATAACCGCCGGCATTCCCCTGAAGTTGCAGGCAAAGGTCATGATCAGCGGAATCAAGAGCATAATGGGGACAGGAGCATAAAATGGGTAAAATAAGACTAAGGACAAAACTTTTATTCGGCGGTGGGGATGTATTCGGCGGCGGCTCGATGAACCTAATCAATTTCTTTTTCCTGATTTTTTTGACGGACGTTGTAAACATCCGCCCCGTATTTGCTGGCATGATTTTCCTTTTCGGCGGAATATGGGATGCGATAAGTGATCCGCTTATGGGCCTAATCACGGACAATACCAGAAGCAGGTTTGGCAGGCGCAGGCCGTATTTTCTGGCAGGGGTTTTCTTCGTGTTCGTATCTTTCGTGCTTTTATGGCTTCCGATAGATTTCGCCACGGAGGCCGCTCGCTTTATGTACATGCTGGTGGCCTATCTGTTTTTTAACAGTGTTTTTGCACTGGTAATGGTTCCGTACTATGCCATGGCCGCTGAAATTACGCAGGATTATAACGAACGCACGTTAATCTCGAACATACGCCTGGCATTTTCCATGGGATCAAGCATTCTGTGTGCGTTGCTCCCTTTGATTATAGTGCGTTCCTTTGACGACATACGCATGGGCTATCTATGGATGGCGGTGGTATTCGGTCTGTTTTTCAGCCTGCCATTTATCGGCGTGTTTCTGGGCACAAGGGAAAACGCCGTAATTAACCGTGCAAGATTTTCGATAAAGAATTTTGTCCAACTGTTTAGGATTCGTTCCTTCCGATTGCTGGTGTTCATTTACGTGGCGGCGTTTTTGACGCTGGACATTATCTCCGTTCTGGTAAGCTACTACATGACATACTATATGCTGCGCAGCGATCAAATCAACCTGGTTCTTGGCGCTGTGATAATTACGCAGATTATCTGCCTGCCCGTTTACTTCAGGATTTCCAAAAAGATTGGCAAGAACGGCGCTTTCTGCATCGGGGCCGTGATAATCCTTATAGGCATAACCGCAATGTCGCTTGTCACGCCGGAGATGCCGCTGGTTTTTATGTACATTCCGCCAGTCTTAATCGGGGCTGGAATGTCGGCGGGGGTATCGATGCCGTGGACAATGTTTGGCGATGTTAGCGACGTTGGCGAGTTTGCCACGGGCGTACGCAACGCCGGCAGCCTTAGCGGTATCATGACCTTCGTGCGAAAAATATGTTCGGCCATTGCGATATTCTTTGTCTCGGCATTGCTTGATGTCAGCGGTTTTGTGCGCCCAATCGATGGAGTCATACAGGCCCAACCCACTTCGGTGATTATGTCAATACGATTAATAATTGTTCTGGCACCCTTGCTTCTTCTTTCGATAGGGATAGTGGCGGCAAGACGTTACCCCCTGACCGAACAGACACACAAGAGGCTTCGCAACTTTATGGACAGTCGGGCAAACGGCGAAGCTGCGCAAGAAGAGGAAAAGGAACTTAGGGATATTCTGGTGAGCCGCCGAAGGGAGGAGGAAAAGGCTTGATTTTTGCGCCGAAGGATTATAGGGTTAAACTATAGGCATCGTTGTTTTCTGGGAAATCGTAAAACAGGAGGCACTTTATGAACAGGTTCAAGGTTTTCGGGATTGTTGCAATGGTTGTGTCAATCGGGTTTTTGATGACCAGTTGTATGACGACTGGCAACCGGGCTGCATATATCGCCTCTCTTGTCGGGACATGGAGCAATGAGTGGGATACCTTGGTGCTTAATGATAACAGAACATTCCAGATGACGTGGTCTTATGGAGACGGTGGGGAAATGTCCGGAACCTTTACCGCCAACAGCCATACTATTTCCCTGACACCTACGGGAGGCTGGAGATTCTCGGGATCATATTCCGTGGTCGGCAACAATCTTCGTATTTCAATCCCAGCCTGGGAATGGAATAACGCGACGCTTTTCAGGCATGAATATTTCGTCGGAACATGGGCTAATGCCTGGGATACCATGGTGCTTAATCCCAATGGGACGTTCCAGATGACATGGACTTATGGCAACGGCGGACAAATATCCGGAATATTTGTTGCCAGTGGTGGTGATATTTCCCTGATGCCCCATGGTGGGCAAATGTTTGCGGGAACTTATTCCATAATCGATGATATGTTCCTGCGTATTTCAGTTCCGGATTGGCAATGGAATAACGCAATACTTTCTAGACAGTAGAAAATTCGCATCGGAAGTTGCTTGCCTGTGGATTACGGTAACACAACTAAACCCTCCCGTAGTCCCCTTAAAATGAAATGGTCAAACAATGACAGCCCGGTTCCAGTGAACTTCAAGCGTTTTCCCTCGACGACCGTATGACTCGTCCTCCACGCAAAACCCAGCAACATACCCATGGAAAAACTATGCCCAACGTGACCAAAAGCACAAAGGCGCTAAGCAAGCTCCAGCCAACTAGCTACAGCAAAGTACCGTCAAAATACGACCGTTCCTTAACCTCATTCATCATCTCGTCCTCCAAAATTTTTTTCTCCATACATACGAGAGCGGTTTTATCTACACGGGGAACTTCCCCCGAGTATTTCTCCATGCGATTTCCTGACGAGCAAAGAAAGGTTGGTTCGCCCAGCCACAGCCGTTCCTTAAAATCATTTTCTTCATGTTTGCCCCCTTTTCTGCTCCAGATACTCGAAAACCCCTACTTTTAGGTAATAGTACCATTTTCGTTTACAAGATGCAAGGTGTAAGTGCTATCACCCACAAAATGATTAGCACAGAGTACGCAAAGACTCACTAAGGGATCAGAGTTTTTGATCTGTGCCCTTCGTGAACCTTTACAGCCAAAAACCTAAGTTCTTGGAAGATCTCCCAATGGCTTACCTGCGCGTTATCGTAACCCTAGGGCCAAATGCCATACTATCAACAACAGTACTACTCGGAACGGTCACATTGGTCAGTTGGTTTTCTATAAACGCCCACCGTCCAATGTAAGTAACACCATTGGGAATAGTTACGTTTGTTAGTCGATTATGCATAAATGCACCATGATTGATAGTCCTAACGCTGCTTGGAATAGTTACGCTGGTTAGCTGGTTTCTCGCAAATGCATATCTACTGATGGAAGTACTGCTTGGAATAGTTACGCTGCGTAATTGGTTATCCGCAAATGCCCTTTCCCCGAGGGAAGATCTGTTTGGAATAGTTACGCTGTCCAATTGGTTTCTCTCAAATGCCCCTGCTCCGATGGAAGCAACGCTATTCAGAATGGTTACGCTTCTCAATCGGTTTCTCGCAAATGCCTCTCTACCGATAGATCTAACGCTGTTTGGAATAGTTATGCTGCCGTGGAGTTGATTGCCGAAAAATGCCTCTGCTTCGATGGAAGTGACGCTATTGCCAATTGTTAGGCTTGTCAGTTGGTTGGAACGAAATGCCCCTGTTCCAATGCTTGTAACGCTGTTAGGAATGGTAACATCGGTCAATTGGTTGTAACGAAATGCCTCTGTCCCTAGGCTCGTAACACTGTCTGGAATAGCTACGCTTGTCAGTTGATCGGAACGAAATGCCCTATCCCCGATACTCACCACGGGAAGCCCGTTATGAGCGGCGGGTATAATCACATCTCTTGCCGTACCCGTGAAACCAGTAATTGCATATCCACTTCCGCTTCGTGCAAATACAAGCCCCTGCGTGTAACCAGTAGTGCCGCCATTGATGGTTTCACCTCCATTACCATTACTGCCTTGATTGTTCCCGTTACCACCGCCAGTGTCATCGCCAGAACCACCGCTGCCAGTGTAGCCAGCATTTTCACTATTCGCTGGGTTATCACAGGCAGACATTGAAAGTCCAGCCATCGCAACCAATGCGATGATCCCCAGGACATTGAACCAATTACTTCTTTTCATGTGCACCTCTCCTTTGCGGTGTTATTGTCGCCGCAGACTTATTTTCAAGTTTCATACGAAACATGATTACCAAAGGCTAGGATGGAAACCCGAGGATTTTCAAAAATAACCACTACCCCATTACAAAACACCCAGGACAGGATACCCATACCTTAGGTTTACTGATATTGGACTAAAAGTCCAATATGAAGCCAGTATGGGTTATTGAGAGTGGATTGTCAAGTGTTAATGTCAATATACCATGAAAAAATGATGGCATCGGGGAGTCATGAGCCTGTGTCGCTGAAGGTATACCTGTCTGCCAACGTCAAGGCCAGAAGAGAAACTCTGGGGATAAGTCAGGAAAGGCTTGCGGAACTTGCGGATGTCTCCGTGCAGATGATCAAACGGATCGAGGGCCAGCGAACATGGGTAAGCGACGGAATGCTTGCAAACCTCGCCAGGGTACTTGGCGTTTCGGCCTTTCAACTGCTGGTTCCAGTGGGCGTTGCCGATTCACCTACGGATACCGTCGTGGTTTCCGCCCTTCTTGACAACCTCAAACGGAACATTCAGGACGACATAAACCGCCGCTTCGAAGCCCTATCCATGCGTCCGTGAGTTGCTTGCTTACATTACCCTATTTTGGCAGCCCGGATTAAACCCTCGTGTACTACCGTTTTTTGCCCAAAATGCGATTTTTTTTTCGATTTCCCCTTGACAGAAGTTGCGGCCCCTAGTATATTGAGTATATGTTCACTCGATGAGTAATTATTCACTCATCAATCTGGGCACGAAGGAGAGACGGATGTCAAAAGCAGAGGACAAAAACGCGGCGAGAAGGGCCGCCTCCAGGGAAAAAATCCTTTCCGCGGCGACGGCGCTGTTCGCGCGGAAGGGGATCGCCGGAACCGGCGTGCAGGAGATTGCGGACATGGCGGATCTAAGCGTGGGGATGCTGTACCGCCATTTCAAGACCAAGGAGGACATTTTCTCGGCGCTGGCGGAAAAGTCCATAGCCGATATGAAGATATTCAACGAGG
>Ga0209755_10003445_pt1 | contig 19833 bp, 20 predicted proteins | sample TergutCo191P1_FD_187301 | JGI IMG/M metagenome (GOLD analysis project Ga0209755, IMG submission 187301) | Cornitermes sp. P1 segment gut microbial communities from Petit-Saut dam, French Guiana - Co191P1 (SPAdes) (version 2) | ecosystem: Host-associated > Arthropoda: Insects > Digestive system...
TTGCCCCGCAGTCGAATTCCACGAGTTCCCCGTATACGGCATCGTCAAGCCCGTGTACCGTGGCAACCGAGTCGCCCGCCTGCGTCACGAAACCAGTGTTACCAGACGTGGCCTTTCCGTCCCATTTTTCAATCTTTTCCCGCAGAATCTTGGTAAGATCGCTAAAATCCGTCATTTAGGTTCCCCCGATAGGTGCAACTGATGCAAACAATTATTTGCAACGATCTCGGCCTCCAGATCGGCCTTCATTTTTTCCACCTGTTTTCTAAGACTCGCGTCAACAAAAAAACCGCCGATTTGCAGCCTGTACCCGCCAAGCAATTCCGGTACCACCCGCGTTTTCATTTTTACTTCCGCCGCGCCGGTTTTTTCCGCAATGCACCGCCTTAATTCTTCGGCATGTATTCCATCTGGAAAAGTGCCGTCCAAGGATACCGCCGATTCAAGCGTGACGGCCAGCGCGCCCTTTTGCGTGTCGATTCGATTTTCGATTTTTTCCAGAACCAAATCGACATGCTTGAATCGCCCCCTTTCGGCAAACAGCACAATAAACCTGATCACGAACTCCAGAACCCTGCCCGTGGAATCGCCTTCCGGGAAACCCGCTTCCCTGACGCTTTCCCGCAACATCTTTTCCAACCGCCGCGCTGCGGAATAACCGGACAAAACCCACGGAACGGCCTTGACCGTCGGAACCAACGCCCTTAGACAGAGCAATCCCGATTCGGCGTTTCCACCCAGCGCGGCGACAAAAACCCTTGCCCAACGATCCCCGTGAAACACTAGCCCTGCCCTTTCTGCAAACGCGGTTGCGCCGTTGGTCGCCATGCAGACGACGCGGACGACAACTCGTTCAGCAGCATGTCGGCATAGCGGCGGCTGTCATCACCGGAAAACTCCCGCTGCACAAGACGCGAAGCTGCCGCCATAACCAAGGCCGTAGCCTCCATCCCGAATCGCGCCATCGCCTTCTGCCTCTCCGACTCAATCTGTAGACGCGCATCCGCGACAAGTGCTTCCGAGGCAATCCTGCCTTCGTCAACAATTCTTTCGGCCTGTGCCCTGGCCTTTTCGCGGGCGGCTTTTATGATGTCCCCCGCCTCCAGATTCGCCGCTTTCAGTTTTTCCCGATACTGCTCCAGCAATTCCTGCGCCTTGGCTCTGTCGGCCTGCGCCTCTTCGATGGAATCCCGAACCCGCTTTGCCCGATCCGCCATGAACCTGCTTACCGGTTTGAACAGTATGGCCCTTAGAATAACGGCCAGCAGAATGATGTTGAAAATGGTAATGAAAAAGGTAACGGAAAAATCCAGCATGGCGTTATCCCATTCTGGTGATCAAAAGAATCGCGACGATAAGTCCGTATATCGCCGTCGCCTCCGCCAGTGCCACGCCGACGAAAAACATCGGCGTAATTTTGCCACTCGCCTCGGGCTGGCGGGCTATAGCCTGCGCGTAGCCCGACGTGGCGATGCCTATGCCTATGCCGGCCCCAAGCCCCGTAAGCACCGCGATACCGACACCGATGGCAATAATCGTGCTGGAATCCATAACTACCCTCCGTTATTCATCATGATTTTTGACAACCTCCGAAATATAGAGGCTGGTAAGAAACACAAAAATCGCCGCCTGAATCGCCCCGTCGAAAAAGTCAAAGTAAAGCGAGAAGATCATCGGCAGCGCGATTGGCAGAACGCCCTCGATCATACGCATCAGCACGACCCCGGCCAGAACGTTCCCGAAAAGCCTTAACGCCAGCGACGAAAGACGTATGCCGTATTCCATGATGTTGAAAGGCAGCATCACGGGGAAGGGATACAGAAAATGCCTAAGCCAGCCGCGAACGCCCCTTGCCGCGATTCCGCACACCGGTATCAGCACAACCGAAATTGCAGCAAGTGCCATTGTCACGTTTATGTCCCGCGTCGGGGGCCGCACCACGAAAGGCGGAAGAAACTCGCGACCAAAGGCCCTAATCTCGACGGGCGACAACACGCCTATGATGTTCGCCACCAACAAAAACAGAAACAGCGAGCCGATATACGGAGCGAGATATTTTGACAGTGTGCCGAACTGATTGTTTGCAAAATTGTTGAGAAACTCTACCCCCGTCTCCAAAACCGCTTGTGGCCCCGTGGGAATTTCCCTGAGTCTACGGGTGACGGCAAGAGAGGCGACTATAAGTATAAGCATGACAACCCAGGAAACAAGCACGGTTTCCGTAACGGGAATATCGAAACCAAGCATGGTAAGGGTAAAAACAGTGTTTACATCAAGCGCTTCCACAGTTTGCCTCCCCTTTCGCTATGGACTTTAAAAGCTACGGCTGGTTTTTAGAGGTCCCCGTTGAAAGCAAACTCGTCCTTTAAGATCCTTCCACCGGACGGCAAAATCATAGTTATAATTTAATCAACAAATACCGCAAATACAAGACTTATCTTTCGTTGTTTTCCATTCGCATCCCCCTGGATATGGCCTGAACCGAGGAGGCTAGGGCGGAGGCTGCTACCAAGATGGCTATCCAAGGCGAGAGTCGGCCTGGGGCAACAACCATAAGGTTGTAAATACCGTGGATAGCAACCGCCGACAAAAACTGAAAAATGGCCAGTGCAGTGTTTTCCCGAAACAGCATTATGGAGGACCCGACCCTGGAACCGCAGGCTGCGTGCAGCGGGGTAGCGGTAAAGGCCCGCAAGAGCGCGTTGACTGGGTACGATGCGCCGTAGATTGCGCTTTCCAGAATGCCAAAGCCAAGCCCTGCAACAAGCCCGGAAGCCTTTCCCATCGTGTCGGCGGAAACACCCTCCGGAAAAACCATCCCCTGGTTAAACCGCCGAAAAGCAATAAACATGGGAACAAGCAGCAAAAGGCGGCTAAGTTCCTCGGTAAAGGCTATACGGACGAAAATTTCCGCAAACAGGCCCCTCCTATCCGTTAACGGGGGCAGGATCCCGATTCCCGTAAGAAAGCTTTGGAGAAAAAGCGCGACAAACAACGATGTTGCCCCAACAAAAAGGGAAAACAAAAAAATTACGGGGGAAAACGGGTAGCGGGAAAGGCGGAACCACAAAAAAACCGCCCCAGCGGGAATCGCGGAGACTAGAAGCAGGACAAGGATAACCCCTATGTTCGGCATGCTATCCTGGTTTTACCGCAGAACAGTCCGTGGATTCACCAGGGTGCCGTGTCTGAACACGGTAAAATGCAAGTGTGGGCCTGTACTGCGACCCGTACTGCCGACATAGCCGATACGCTCACCGGATCCCACGAAATCCCCTTGCCTTACCCTTATCCTGCTCATGTGCGCGTACAGAGTGCGGTAACCCCTTGCGTGGGTTATTATGACAAAGTTCCCCATTACGTTGTCCCAGCCGGCAACGCTTACACGGCCCGCCATGGAAGCCCGTATTGGGGTTCCCATCCGCGCTGCAATATCGATACCGTTGTGGAACTCACGGCGACCGCTGCCAAAAGGATCGCTACGCCACCCGAAACCCGAGGTTATACGACCGGATACTGGCCAGACAAACAGATCGCCGTTTATCTCCTGGCGCTCCATCCAACTGAGCCGTCCACCAGGGATAAACAGCGTTGTGCCAGGTGTTGCCGTGTCGGAGAAAAGCTGGTTTGCAACCCGTATGGCTTCCACGTTGGAACCATATCTTTCGGCCATTGACTCAAGGGTATCGCTTCCTTCCATGGTGGACAGGATCCCGTCCTGGTTGGGGATGCGTAACACCTGGCCTATCTGTAAAAGACGCGAGTTTCTTATATTGTTTACCGAAAGAATCGTGTCCTCGTTAAGCCCGAAATTAATCGCCAGGTTGCCGATCAGATCGCCCCTTTGAACACGGTGGGTTTCGTATAGCAACAGACGGGGCCTTTGCATTGCCCCCGCTTCCGCCACTTCCATTCCCACAAGCAGCGAAGCCAACTGCTCTTCAAAGTTGCCACTTTCCAGATAGGCGCCTCCTATGCCGTTTCTAGCCGACAAGGGAGGTTCCGCCTCCGCCGAAACTTCCGAAAAGTGACCCTGACCTACCCAAAACGGGAGAAAATTAAACCCAAGCGCCATGACCAGTAGGAAAACCACTGCCAACCGCATGACATTCAACCAGTGTTCGGGATAAGAGACACCCATATTCCTAAAAAAAGTTGTAATTTTCCGCAAAAATTGCACCCCAAACGAGCCCGTTCAAGCCCTTTGGCCCTAAACAGCCCAAAATTACAAGTTCAGATGCAATTAATATTAAAGCTTCGCGCCTACTTTTGCAATGACCGGTGGAACAATTTTTCACGGGATGCCATAATGCCCCATGAATGAGTGTATTTTCTGCAAAATTGCAGAAGGGAAAATCCCCGCCCAGAAGGTCTATGAGGACGACGAAATGCTTGCCTTCCACGATATTGGCCCGGTGTCGCCGGTGCATTGCCTGGTTATACCAAAGAAGCATATAGCAAGCCTATTAGAGCTGGAAGCGGGAGACATCTCTCTTGCGGGCCGTTTGCTGAACAAGGCCCAAGAACTGGCAAAGGAGCTAGGCTGTGGCGAGAAAGGCGCGCGCTTCGTGATCAATGCGGGAAAGGACGGCGGGCAGACGGTAGACCACCTTCATATCCACGTTCTTGGCGGGCGCGTGCTTGGACCCCTGGGATGAGCCTTTTCCAGGCTAATAAGGCACCTTGGTGTCCGTAAAAGGTTTTGCGTAGATACACTCAAAAAGATACCGTATATCCTCGGCGTCCATATCCTTAAACTGACAGCCCATGTAGGTGGTTCCCTTTTCCCTGTAATTGCGCGTAATGGTCGCCTTAATGTCCAGACTGCGACGCAGGGTGGCAATCGTTACTTTTAGGTCGCACCCGATCATCAGCTTTAGGGAGATATCCGGAATGGGGCAGGTGAACAGCAGCCCGGAGACGCTGATATCCCGTACGTTGGCCCTAAAGGGCGGGGGATTCACCTTCATTTGATCGAAATAGCCTTTTTGCTTGAGCACCTGTGCCATTACCTCCGCATATTTATGCAGGGTGTCGATCACCATGTAGTCGAGGGGGAGCTTCTTCTCGTCACGAATCCAGAGACGGATATAGCCGACGGTGTATTCCTGGAAAAGAATTGGAACCCAGGCATCCGACAGTATGCCTTTGGTTGTTTTTTCCTGAAAGAAACGCACGCTAATTGCATCGGCGGCCCGGCCCTCGATACCCATGTTTTCAAGGAGATAGCGGTTAAACACATCCTCCGTGACTATTCGGTTTCGGTTATAGGGATCTTCCTTGGGGAAACCGTCCTTGACTTCCGGCAGAAAAAGGGTTTTTCCGGTATGGGCAAGCACACGCTCTTCCGGCGAGGAAATCTCGTCCTTCTTGCTGAAAACCACCAGCTTGTAGCCGTAGTCGTTGTCCTTGACCATTTTCTCCACCTGATCCTTAAGGCTCGAAAGGGTGGAAAGGGTCCCTTCCACGGGATGGTAATCCCGCAGCCTGGGGAACGGAAGACTATAGCGGTCGCTAAGGAAGGATACGCTTATTTGTACTTCCGGCGGGAGGTTTACCCGCATGTGAGAGCGGTCAAGGTTCTTGCGGATACTTTCGGGTACCTTGCAGACTATCTCCCCGTCGCGCATGTCCATTACATCCACGTCGAAGAGCATCGAATCCCCACGGTAGCTAAACAGCAGACTTATATGACTGGAGACGGTTAAGCCATCGATGGACCGGCTGGTCTTAAAGATCATTGTGTCTTTGGGTATGGCTTTGAGGAACAGGGTATATTCGGCCCTGTCCTTGTAATAAGTCACGGGAAGCTGCTCATCGTACAGTATTTTGAGGAAGAATTCTTTTTCAATGCGTTTCACCAGCTTTGACACGACTTTTCTCCAAACAAACGATATTCCCACGAGATGGAAAAACTACCCCCGAGGTATTCGCACTGGGTAGCTCCTTAAAGATACCTTGATTCCCGAAATAATTCAAGTGTTACGTCGGCAACAAATTAGTTTCCCTGCGAAACAATAGGCAACGGTGGCCACAGAAGCAGGATTCAGAAAACCAAATTGAACAGAAGCTGATCGGTTAACACCAACACGCCCAAAATCCCAGTGTAAATCGCAAACCCCCACAGGGGTTTCTTCCTAACAATCTTAAGCATTAATTTTACGGCGAAGAAACCGGTGATCGTGGCCACCACGGTTCCGACGGCGATTGCAAGCGGTCCAATCTGCGCCTCCACTGGCTCGGTCGCCGTCGGCCCGGAGCCCAGCAAATATTCCGCGAGTTGGAAAAGTGTTGCGCCAAGTATTATGGGGATCGATAGCATGAACGAGTAACGGACGGCAAGATCCCGGTTAAGCCCCCGGGAAAGTGCCCCGGACAGGGTCGCCCCGGACCGGGACATGCCGGGGATGAGAGCGATGGCCTGACACACGCCTATGATCAGCGCGTCCAGCCAGTTCATCTCCCCTGGCTTCCGGGGGCTGTGTTTGGCGACCCACTTCGCCAGCAGTTCCGCCGTTACCAGCAACAGCGAGGTTCCCAGAAAGGCAAAGCCCACGTAGTTCCCGGTCTCGAAAGCCCCTTCCAGCCAGTCCCGGAACATAAAGGCGGCAACCACCCCGGGAATCGTGCCGATTATCAGGTAGAGGGTAAGCGGCTGGACAACCTTCTTCAGCAAGGCCAAAATGTCCTTCCATAACACGGCAAAGACCGCGACAAGCGTCCCGACGTGAACCGCCGTGTCGAACGCCAGTGGCGGGGCCTGCACCCCGAAAACCTGCCGGAACAGAACAAGGTGCCCGCTACTGGAGACAGGCAGAAATTCCGTCAGACCCTGAACCACCCCCAGAAAAATCGCCTCGAAAATACTCATTTTTTCTTCCACCATGGTGTTTTTCCCGTGACCACCTCGGCCTTAACCCACGGGTTTTTCCGGACTATCGTCGCCTTACGCTCGTAGCCCACGGAAATAATGTCGATCGGCGTTTCGCAGTAGCTTTCGATGAAGTCGATATAGTCCTTCGCGGCCTCCGGAAACTCCTCGTAGTCGGCGGCACCGGAAAGGGACTGCTTCCATCCCTTAAACGTCCGCAGTACCGGCTTCGCATTGCTTAGATCCTCGATGGAGGCCGGGAACTTTTCCACGGTGCGGTCGCCGATTCGGTAGGCGACGCAGACTTTTATTTCGTCCAGCGTGTCGTACACGTCAAAGCGGGTCATTACCAGACTGTCTATGGAATTGGTCTGGCAGGCGTAGCGCAGGGAAACCAGATCCAGATAACCGCAACGCCCCGGTTCCCTGGAGGCGACACCGAACTCCAAGCCGGTTTCCCGGACAATGCGGTAAAGCCCGTCCTGGGAGTCCGGATCGAATTCGCTGGGCAGGGGGCCGTTCCCCGCGCGGGTGGAATAGGCCTTGAAAACACCGAGGATCCTGTCCAGTGCCCTGGGGCCGATACAGCCGCCAACCGTGGCCCCCGCCGCGCTGGACATTCCGCTGGAAACGTAGGGATAGGTTCCCAGATCAAGGTCCAGCATGGTTCCCTGTGCGCCCTCGAACAGTACGTGCGAATCCTTCCAGTCCGCCAGATAAGCCGAAAGGTTAATCGACATGGAAATCAGCCTTTCGACGTAAGGCTCAAGGAAGTCCCGGTCCTCGGCACCAAGTTCCGCCATCCTGTCCTTCCACGCCAGATCCGCCACGCGGATACCGTGGCGCTTGCTTTTCATCGAATAGGCCATCCCTATGCCCCGGCCCTTGTCCACTTCCATGTAGCGGGGCAGTACCAGATGGGCCCTGTCGGAAATAAGAACCCTGCCACTGGTGTCAATACCCCTATCTTCCAGCGTCTGGATTTCGTCGAAGAGGGCCTTGGGATCTATGACCATGCCCGCGCCCAAAATCGAGATTTTGCCGGGGTAGAAAATCCCCGAGGGAACCAGGCGAAGGGTGTACCGCTCCCCGTCTATCACGATGTTGTTACCGGCGTTTGCCCCGCCGGCAAAACGGACGATTATCTGGGCTTCGCTTGCAAGATAATCGACAACCTTCCCCTTTCCCTCGTCGCCCCACTGGGCACCAATCACCACGACCTTCAATGTAGCAGCCCCCTAACCTTGATTTTGACCACGATCTATGAGTATGTCAATTACGCCTACCCGATTTGCTCCACGCGGTTGCGGCCGTTTTCCTTGGCGCGATACAACGCCCGGTCAATGCCCGCGCTGAATTCCGCGAAAGACTCCTCAAAGCCCGCGTCGGAAGGAACGATCGAACCAACCCCGATGCTTATCGTAACGGAAACGGTCCCGCCGCCGTGCCGTATCGGTGTCGCGGCGACCCTTTTCCTGATGCGCTCGGCGACCTTCATCGCGCCTTCAATGTGCGTGCACGGAAGCAGAACCGCAAACTCCTCGCCGCCCCAGCGGAACACGGTATCGCTTCCCCGCTCAAGGCTGTCGCCGATAACGCCGGCAATGGTTTTCAGGCAGACATCGCCGTTAAGGTGGCCGTACGTGTCGTTGAACAGCTTGAATCTGTCTATGTCAAGCAGCAGCATACTGAAATCGTCTTTGGCCCGCCTTGCGTGGTTCCATTCGGTCTTGACCGTCTGGTCGAAGCGGCGCCGGTTGCCGATCCCGGTAAGGCCGTCCGTCAGGCTGATGTTTTCGATAAATTTCATTTGCTCAACCAGACGCAGATGGATACCCACGCGAAGATTGACAACGATGTCAACAAAGGGCTTGTGTATGTAGTCAACCGCGCCAAGGGAAAGTGCCTTTGCCTCATCCTCGGCCAGTGCGCTGCCCGTAATAAAAATAACGGGTATGTGCGCCGTTTCCTCCGATTTTTTCAGACGGACCAGCACCTCGAAGCCCGACATGCTCGGCATGACCAAATCCAGAAGAATTAAATCTATGTTGTGGTCATTGAGCACCTTAAGACCTTCCTCGCCGCTTTTCGCTATTTTCACTTCGTATCTGGACGACAGTATACGCCCCAGCTCCACAAGCTGCATTGGGGTGTCGTCAATAATCAGAACGCAGTGTTTTGTTCCTCCCTTCATTATCATACCTCCAAATTTTTTCTCAGACCCTCAATGGTCTGCAAAGCCTTTTCGAAATCCACGTCCTCGATTTGGCGGATTAGCTCGCCGGTCCGGGGAATCGCGGCAAGTTCATCGCAGAGCTGTACCACCTCAAAGCTATTCTCCCTGAGAAGCCGGATGGCCCTGTCGAAAATTTCGCCTGCCGCGGTTTTGTCAAAATTAATGTCAGCCTGCCGATCATCCGGCTCGTCAGGATACTGCTCTTCTATCTTGGCAAGCACGCTCTCCATTTCCGCGTCAAGCGTGTCCATTAGGTCCGCCAGCGCGTGGCCTTCCCGCAGTGCCGACTCCGTCTTCTGTGCGATTTCCATAAGCGCGGTTTCCCGGATAAGACCCGCCAGGCCCTTCAGCTCGTGGGTAAGGCGGTGCGCGGTTTCCATGTCGTTTGCCTGGACCGCTCTGTTTATTTCGGCCATGGCATCCTTCTGGCTACGCGCAAAGTCCCTGTACGTTTTTTCCTGCGTTCCGGAACTTTTTAGGTAATTGTCGAAATAGTCGTCTATGCCCATGTTTTCCGCGCCGGCATCGTCGGCAGATGGGACGGTTTCCTCGCCAACCCCACGCCTGTCCTTAACGAACTTGTGCAGCACGTCGTTCAGGTGCGCTGCGACGATTGGCTTGGACAGAAAACCGTCGAAACCGTTCCGCAGAAATTCCTCCGCCTGACCCACTATAGCGTTGGCCGTTAGCGCAACAATTGGTTGTGTGTAGCCCAGCTCGCGAATGCGCGCGACGGTTTCCATGCCGTTCATCTTCGGCATCATGTAATCCATAAAAATAATATCGTAGACTTCCCCGTTTTTGATTTTTTCCAGGGCGGTAAACCCGTTGTCGCAGGTGTCGATCCGTAATTTGTACAGGCCCATCAACCCTTTCGCCACGTAAATATTGGTTTCCATATCGTCAACCACCAACACGTGCCCATAGGGCATTGGGTCCGGCCTAAAGGACAGCCTTTTTGCGGCGGAATGCGCGTTCACCTTGAAGTCCTGCAAGTTTTTTACCGTTTTTAGCCCCAGTGTTTCGTCGCTCCCTATTTCTTGCGGTAGGACGATGGTAACAGTGGTACCCTTGCCCTCCTCGCTCTGAACGTCTATCGTGCCGTCCATTAACCTAAGAAGATGGGAAGCTATGGACATACCCAATCCGGTACCCGTTACAAACCGGTTTTCCTTTTCATTGAAGCGGGAGTATTCGTCGAATAGCGCCTTTAGCTGTTCCGGGTTCATGCCCCGACCCGTGTCCCGTATAACAAAAACCAGGTCCACACAGTCGGCCTTTTCGTCTTTGCAATACGCGGCAAAATACACGGATCCCTTTTCCGTGTATTTAAAGGCGTTGGACAGCACGTTGTTCAGCACCTGCTTGATGCGAAGATCGTCGCCTATAAGACAGCTTGGAATGTTCTCGTTCACGTCAACGACGAAGCCGAGTTTCTTGCTGTTCAGATAAAGCAAGTTAAGCTGAAGCACGTCGCTCAAGAAATTGGCAAATTCGTATTTGCCGGCAATAATATCAAACTTGCCAGCCTCTATTTTGGACAAATCCAAAATATCGTTGACAATGCTTAAAAGTATGCTGGAGGAGTTGTGTATTTTTGCGAAGGCGCCCTTAACCTCCAATGCCAACGTTGGGTTATGCATCTGTATTTCCGCTATGCCCAATACTGCCGAAATCGGCGTGCGTATCTCGTGGCTCATGCGCGCCAGGAACCTGCTTTTCGCCAAACTGTTTTCCTGGGCAACCAGCATTTTTTCTTTCTGATCCTGCATTTCGGCAATCGCGTCCAGAAGCGCGTTTATGGCAAGGGCGGCATCCTTGTATCCACCCTGAAAATGACTTATGTCAATGCGGGCATCAAGGTTGCCTTTCTTGTTCTCGTCCGTGACATCGTTAATATCGCCGATAAGCCTGGTAAAGACCCCAACCAGTTTCGAGAATACCGCGGATATTTCATCGGTACCCCCTTGCAAACCGGCCTGGAAATCCCCCTGCACAACCATATCAGCGGTAGCCTCTATGTCTTGAATCCGGCTGGTAAACGTTCTTAATGTTGAAAAAGCCAGCAATAACGCCAAAACAACGGCCGCCGCAAGAGACGCGATAGTTACCATACTGGAAATGTACCGATAGCTCTCGATCATTTCTTCCGCCGTCTTGTGGTTTACGTTTACGAACTGGCGCAGCATCCGAAGCAAAATCTCTGCGGAGTCTGTGTAGTCGATCACCCTATCGTCAGGGCAAAGGCGAATGTCGTTCGGCAGGAAGAAATTTGCTCTGTAAAGCCCGTAAATCGTGTCAACATATGACATAACCTCCGCCAGAATAACGATACGGCTGTCATTGTAGGTTTTTGGAAAAACGGGATCTGTCATGACCGATGTTTCATAGGCTTCCTTTAGGTATGTTAACCGGGCGTGGGAAGCACTAAGGCGTTGCCATCTTATATGCCTCTCGACTTCGTCCGCAACCTCCGGGCATTCGGGGCTCGAGGAAATTTCGACCATAAGTCGCCGCATCTCGGTAAATTCCTGATGGTAGGCCCACAAAATTTCCGAGCGCCCCATTAGAAAATCGATAATGTTGCGGCTAAGACTGTTTATCTGCATGTCGAAATATGTGCTGATACCAATCTGCGCGGTAAAAAGGATTATCACAATGGCAAACGAGGAAAATAGTTTCGCCCTGATTGTCGCGTCGGTGATTCGCCGGAAAGTAAGCGCGACTATACCGGGGCTGGCTCCATGCCGAACATATTTTACGGCCAGCAGTTTTCCGACACCCGCCGTGGTAAGAATCAGCGCGGAAATGATTGCCGCGAATACAAACATGTTGTGATTACGGGCCGCGGCGTTTATCGCTACCTGGGTACGGGCATTCACCGCCTCGCGAAGCTCCTCGCCCAGAATGCCCAGTGGCCCGTCCAGGGCGGCGACTTCCGGGCCAAAAGCCGTTTCAATCGCTTCCTGAAAATATCCGGAGCTGCGCAGAAGCATTGACTGCGACTCAATCTGCCGCAGCATGGTTAGCCTGCCTAAAACGTCCACAAGCACGTTAATCTCGCTGCTTTTGGCATTCATAAGTATAAAGATGTCAAGTGTGGCCCCAAACCTGTCCCTTTCCAGTTCCTCAAAATATTGATTGTATTGGACCTCGCCGCCGGTGACGACGTACATCCTGGACAGCCTTGTCAGTATTTCCGTACCCCGCTCCGCGTTATAAATGGCGTTAATCAGGGCGAACTGCTGTCCGTAAACGTCAAGCTTGTCCCTGGCGGACATATTCGCAAGGACCGAGAAAAACATGCCCGCGGACGCTATTACTAGGAACGCCGTGCCAAAAAACTCGACCATTCGAGGCATCCCGACTTTTCCGGCTAGAATCAACCACGCGATACCGCCCAGGACCAGCATCGCCGCGGCAATGATAGTCAGGCTGCCGAAGATTCCTGCCGCGCGCCGATACTCCAGGACCATTCCGGAGGTGCGATCGCATATCGAATCCCTTACCGCGTCGCTCATGGGCCCTGCCGGTATACCTATGCGGGCAACCGTCGGGCCATGCGCCAGGGTTATGGCCTCTTCGACATACCCTTCCCGTCGAAGCTGGATAACCTCCTGGAAATAGTTAAACATTAGCAGCCTTTGTTCCGTAACGGATTTCATTAGTTCTATTTCCCGCTCGGGTGCGCCAAAGGCAATAAAGGTATCCATGGTCCGCCCGTACCTGTTTAGCTCCGCCTCGGCAAAAAACAGCTCGTCCGAATTGTCCCCGACCATGGCAAAGTACCGCGCCAGCCTTGTAAATGCGCCCCCGGCGATACTTGATTCGTAAATAGCGGAAATTAGGGCATGTCTTTCTTTGTAGGCGCGGGCGGCGCCGTGGTTTGCACGCATCGTAAAAACCAGGAACGCCGTGTTGGCACTTGCCAAGACAATTAACGCTGCCGCCAGAATTCTAAGACCCTGCTTTCTCACCGGCGATTCTCCTCAGATTGGAATTATAGCGGACCAAAGGTAATTATACCGTTTATTCCGAATATAAATCCACCGATTCCTGGTGCTTCTTTAGCGACGAGATCAGGGACAGGGCTATTTTGCGGTGGTCGGGCGTTAGCTGTTCCGCCAGTCGGGCCATTTTGCGAATTTCCGGCGAAAGGTGTACGGAATAGGGGCTTTCCGAAATCTCGGAGCCGGTTACCAAATACTCCACCGTCACGCCCAGGACGCGGGCCATGCGGACGGCCACGTCGGCGGCGGGCATCCTGCCGCGAACGCTAAGGTAATTGTCGATGGTGTGCTTTTTTATGCCGGCCTTGGCGGCCAGTTCCTTTACAAGTATCCCGGAGCAGTACAATTCCGCCTTAAGATTTTCCCTAAAACCCATACTTTAATCAGAATATGCCGAAAAGCATATTTGTCTATTGATTCTTTGCTTTTTGTGGCATATTATGTGTTTGGTATGCTGATAAGCCAAACTTTTGAATGAAACATCACCGAGGTCAGTAAACCAAAGGGGATTTTCGTTGGAAAGCGCTATGAAGGTTTGCGACGGCGATGCCGGGGCAATTCCCGTGTCTTTGGTGGGCAAATGGGGTTTGATGGGCGGTACCACGACACGGCTGGAGATTAACCCGGACGGATCGGGATCCATAGTGGGCTCCGTTTGGGGCAGGGAACCGGTGGAGTGGTCGGTAAAGGGGAACAGGTTAAGCGTCAAGGCCGAGCGCGGATCCGGTTCGGCGAACTATGCGGTTGGCGACGGCAACGAGCTGGTTCTTTCAAAGGTACAGGGGCTCTTTATTCTGGTGGCGGGCGCGTATACACCATTGGACATGGGAAACCAGGTCAAAGTCATCGAAGGCTTTGCGTGGTGAGTAAACATGCTTGCCGTTAGTCCCGTTTCTCCGCTTCGCCATGCATGGAAACGAGGTCGGCAAGTTCCTGATCTATCAAGGTGTTTATTTTCAAGAGGAGATCCTCTTTCCAACCCTGTTGGATAGGGCCGAGTGCGAACAGGGTCGTCGGGTCTTTGCCCAGCGCTACGGCTATCCGTTCTATTATATCGGCGGAGGGGAATTTCTTGCCGCCTTCGATTCGACCTAGGTAATTGGTTGCCATGCCTACCATTGTGGCAAATTCCTCCTGTGATATACCCAAATCCCTGCGGTAAGCCCTGATATTCGCCCCTAACAGCTTCCTGATATTCGTCATATCCATACCCACATGTGGTAAAAATGTAATATCCAACCCTATAGTATTGACCACAACTCAATATGCCTGATATAGTAAAAATCAAACTTGTGAGGCATCATTAAGTAAAATTCTGAGAAAATGCGTAAACACCACGCAAAAAAGGGGTTATTATGAAGAAACTTTTGCTCTTGTTGGTATGTACCTTGGCACTCGGGGCGAAAACGGTTGATGCCCAAGCAGTCAGCCTTAGCGATGCGATCAGGAATGCGTCAGTGGAACTTTCCGCTGGCGTTGGTCCAAACACCAGGGTTGCGGTGGTATCTATGCGAGCCGATTCCGTAAGGATGTCTAACCATCTGATAGATGAGATGATCATGGCCTTTGTTGCCACGCAGAGGCTTCTGGTGGTGAACCGGGCTCAGCTTGATATAATCGCGGCTGAACTGCATCTTGGTTTGGACGGGTGGATCGATGACGCCACGGCACAGTCAATTGGAAGGCTTGCTGGTGTGCAGACCATATTTACTGGTGCGTTTGAGCCTTTTGGCAATATCTACCGTCTGCGAATACAGGCTATCGAAGTCGAAACTGCGATAATTAGGAATATCCATACCGTGGACGTCCGCAATGATGATTCTGTTTCAGCCTTGCTGGGTGCGGCTGGAAGGACGCCCCCGCGGAGGGATCCTGACCAACCTCGTGTAAATTGGCTTTCGGCCGAGGCTTCCTCTACCTCGGGCTTGCTTAACTATCGCGGTTTAGGTTTTGGGTTCGGTCTTCGTTATGAACGGGATGTAAACGAATTCTTTTCGATGGGCGTGGTCTTTCTGTTCAATTTTGACTGGGACTTCGGGGCCTTGGGAACCGCCCGTCTTTTCCTGTTTGGCTCACCGTTTTATCTTGAGGCTGGGATTGGGGCTGGTTTTGGGCATAGGAGAATAAGAGTATATAGTCCTGATCATGGACACATTGGGACTCATGAAGTGCCGTCCAGGGGATTGATGTTATCCCTAGGTGCTGGCGCGCGATTTGGCGGGCGGACGGGCGGTTTTTTTGCAAATCCGTTTTTCAGTGTTTTTCCCGTGGTGCCAACCGAAGGCATTCGCTTCAGGGGCGGCATTGGTATGGGCTGGGCATGGTAGGCGCAATTTCAGGCTGAACCTGGCGCAGGGCCAGTGATTGCCCATTCCTCATCTTTGTGCTATGCTTGTTTATGGCCATTGCAGGGGGAACAAAAACAAAGCCATGACCAATCGGATTATGAGCGCCGACAAAAGCCGACTGAACAGTAAAATGACGGATCTGCCAGATGTCGATATGGCTTCCATAGAAGTGGCCATGAAACGTTTTTTCAGCCTTGCATAATCTTCAAGATCACAACAACGAAAACAGCGCCTTGAAATGCTGAAACTTGTTTCGGATTACGATGTTTAGATTTTATAGTGAGCCTGAACCGAGGCCGAAGGCTTTGAAAGCGAGCCGATGCTTTCTGTGCCGAGCACGGTTTCCAACGACACATATGGTCACGATTTACAAACTTGAAAAGTTACCCCGCAATCAGCGGTTGCGGAAAATAGCCTCGATTTTTGCCGCCGCGGAAAGGCGTTTTGGTACCGATGTCGCCGACGCGGGAATTTCCGCCAAGGAATTTTGCTATTTTTCCGATATAGCCAAATCCCTTTCGCGCGATCCGCTTTTTGTCGAGCCAGCCCAAAAGTCTTTTGCCAATGCCGCGGAGGTTTTTCTTCGGACTGGCGGTACCGCTTGGCACGAGGTTAGGCGAGCCCTAAACGACGCAAGGCACATCCTGCTCGCCGAAACGGGTCGCAGTCAAGCGGACTGGGATTTCTTTGACGGCGACGGTCGCCTGGATCCGGCGCGACGGCGCGTGTTCCCCGGGATGCACGTTTACTTGGACGACATTCGTTCGCCGTTCAATGTTGGGGCGATGTTCCGCAGCGCGGAAAGCTTTGGCGCGGAAAAAATATTTGTCTCGCAGTTCTGCGCGGATCCGACCCATGTGCGTGCCCAAAGGACCGCAATGGGTTGCGTTGACGTGTTGCCTTGGGAGCGCGGGAATCTTTTTGCCAGCCAGGATGAAACGCCTGAACCATCCGGCCCTGTTTTCGCGCTGGAAACTGGGGGGATCCCCCTGGCGGAATTCCCTTTCCCGCGCCAGGGGATATTGGTCGTGGGTTCCGAGGAGCTAGGCGTTAGCCCCCAGGCCCTTGCCGTGGCGGACGCATCCCTGGGCAGGATTTCGATACCCTGTTACGGCGCAAAGGGATCGCTTAACGTTTCCGTCGCGTTCGGGATTGCGATGCAGGCTTGGGCCGCCTATTTGATGGCGTAGTTGTCGAAGTATCCCTGAATCAGTACAATCGGCGTACCCTTGTCGCCCGAGCCACTGACCAGATCGCAAAGGCTGCCAAGCAGATCGGTAAGCTGCCTGGGGGTGGTCCCCTCCGACTCCATTTTTCCCATCTGGTCGCGCCCCGCTTTCGCGCTTATCGCCTGTTCGATTGCGTTGCGCGCCTCGTCCTTGGAAAGATTGGCGAAATCGTTGTCGGCAAGGTATTTCAGCTTAAGCTCGTTGGGCGTTCCCGCCAGGCCGGAAGTGTAGGCCGGGGCAATAACTGGATCGGCAAGTTCCCATATGCCGCCGACGGGATCCTTGAACCCGCCATCTCCGTACACAAGCACGTCCATGGTCTTGCTGGTAAGCTTTTTGAGCTCTTTCTGCATCTTCTGTACGAAATCATCACAGTTTCGCGGAAACAGCTTAACCCGCTCCTCCGAAGCCTTGTTAGAACCAAGCAACCCGTAAAGCTCGTTGTAGCCACTGCCGTTGACGGACTCGGTAAGAAGCTCGTCTATCCCAAAAACCTTCTTCGCCCCGGCGGCACGCAGGGCGCGTTTCGTCCTGGCCCTGGTGTGAATGTCGGCGGCGATAACTTGATCCGTGTACTCGACAATACGCTTCGGGTCGGAACAGAGAATTATGTCTATATTGTCGCCAAGCGACTTGTAATACGCAACGTAATCGATACCGGTAAACCGGTGCTTGATTTCGGCCCCAAAAAGGCGACGATATTCCGGCTCGCTAAGGCAGTCCGAATACGGGTTGAGTTGCTTGTCGTCCACGTCCTCCCAGGTCACAAGCTGGTTGCCAACCTCGTCCGCCGGGTAACTCAACTGAACCGTTACCTTTTCAACACCGCGCGCGATAGCCTTAAGCAGCATGGCGAAACGGTTCCTGCTTAAAATCGGAAACACGACACCCACATGCCCGCCGGCAAACTTGGCCCGCACGTCGGCGGCAATCTGGTCAACGGATGCGTAGTTCCCCTGCGAACGCGCCACGACCGCCTCCGTAATCCCGACGATATCGCCGTCGTTTACGTGAATGTTTTCGTTATCCATCGCGTCCTTTACGCTCTGGCAGACAACGTTGACCAGATCGTCCGACTCGCGAATAATCGGCGTCCGCAAACCCAATGCCCGTGTTCCAATCACTCTCATGGCCACAGCTTAGCACAGAAGGGCGAAAATAACCATAGCTTGTGTTCCCGAAATACTATCGCTTGCGGAACGGTGGGTTTTCCGTGTAGACTAAGCCGACGGGGGCTGGACTTTAATGAAGCTGGTGTACAAGGGTAAGACAAAAGACGTTTTCGAGCTTGCCGACGGCAACTACCTGTTGCAGTTTAAGGATGACGTTACCGGGGCGAACGGCGTGTTTGATCCCGGCGCGAACCAGGTTGGCCTTTCGATTGCCGGCGTCAGCAGGGCGGGGGTCAGGCTTACCGAATTCTTTTTCAGACAAATCGAGGCGGCGGGGATTCCCACGCACTTTGTGTCCGCCGATGCCGAAAAGGCGCAGATGGTCGTCAAGCCCGCCGAGCTGTTCGGCAAGGGGATGGAGCTTATCTGCCGGCTTAAAGTAACCGGCAGCTTCTTGAGGCGATACGGCGACTACTGCAAGGAAGGCCAGCCGCTGGACTACTTCGTCGAGGTCACGCTAAAGGACGACGACCGCGAGGATCCGCCCATCACAAAGGACGCGCTGGAAATGCTGGGGGTGGCCACCGCCGACGAGTACGAGACCATCAAGGGACTAACCCAAAAGATAACCCGGGTTGTAAGGGACGAGCTTGCCAAAAAAGACGTGGAACTGTACGACATAAAGCTGGAGTTCGGGCGCGTCGGCGGCAGGATAACCCTTGTGGACGAGATCTCCGGCGGCAACATGCGGGCATACAAAAACGGCGAGTATATCCAACCGCTGGATTTACCCGCCGTTCTATTGGGAAGCTGAAAGTGCCATTGGTTCAAAAATAAAGCTTTGACATTTTGGAAACATCCTACGCAGGGGGTACTCCCTGGTTTGCCTTTCTACAGGACACTTAAAGCGGTATGTGCTGGCCCTGCGTACCCTTTTCTTTTTGCGGCGCATGGACTATATTGAAGCCATGTATGTTGCTATTGAGTTCAACCCCTCTGCCTTTAAGCACGACATAACCGAAGAGGAAAACCATGCCTAGAATGACCGATGAAGAAGCCGATGCCTTGGCCGAGGAAGTAGTCAAAAATCCTCCCAAGGTTTCAGGCAATGGAAAGAACGGGCTTTTTATGAAGCACAAGGGCAATATCGTGCTTTTGGACGATATGTCCGCAACATGGCTTCGCGTGACTTCGGAGTCCACCAACAAAACGCCTTCGGAACTTGTCAGTGAGATGATACGAGAAAAGATCTCCGTGGCGGTCTAGGCCGTGCCTGAAACCCGAAAGGTGTTTACCCAAAGGGTCTGTACTTTACCCCAATATCGTACACGTCCACGCCCTCGCGCTTTTTCAGGAAACGCACGAACGCGGAGGTGCCGGGCAGTGCCGCCGTTTCGATAACGCACTTTAGGATATAGTTGGTCAGCACAAGGCTAAGGAACGACTCCCAGCGAAACACGCCCAGAACCGTCGCCACAGTAACGAAAACCAGGCTGTCTAAAAGCTGACCGACCAGGGTGGAAGCCAATGCCCTCGTCCAGAACATTCGCCCCTTCATCAAAACCTTGATCCGCGAAATCAGAATCGAGTTACTGAACCCGCCGACAAGATACCCGGCAAGGCTGGCCAGAACAAGGCCTATCATCCCGCCGAACATGGCGTTGAACGAATCGCTCCCGGTCCATGTCCCGTAGGAATAGCCGGCCCAGATTTCCCAGCCGGAATAGCTGGGAAGAATCCGAAGGACGAAAAAGAACAGCGCGGAAAACGCCAGAATCGCGAAGCCCGTCCAAATCGCCTTACGCGAGGCCTTGAAACCGTAGACCTCGGTAAGGACATCCCCCAAGACGTAGGCAAAGGGGAAAAGCAGGGTTCCGCCGTCAAAGTACAGGGGGATTAGCCCGAAAAGGGAAATCCCCAAGTCAACAAACTTCGCCGACGACGCGATATTGCTAAGAACAATGATGACGACAAAAGCCGCCATCACTATGTCAAAATACCTAAACGAACCGGTCGCGGGTTTTACG